>JAEEGF010636312.1_pt1 | contig 22926 bp, 22 predicted proteins | sample 9134171 | NCBI WGS metagenome assembly JAEEGF01 (sample SAMN16246542, study PRJNA631951) | gut metagenome | biome: gut microbiome; feature: rumen; material: AP-attached | host: Bos | place: Iran: Karaj | collected 2018-10
TATATAAACTATCTTTAGGAAATACTATATTATTATTACTAATATATTTAAAATTACTCTTAACTAGTTTATTATTATCTAATATATAGAAATCTGTTTCTTCAATTTTTAATTTCTTAATATCTATTTTATATTCTTTTTCTTCTTTCTTATCTAATAAATAGATACTATTCTTATAATCACCTAGAAAAACACTATCAAAAGATATCTTTTCTTCTAATCTAATCTCTTTCTTTCTTCCGTTTAATATATTAATTACATATAATTTATCAAAATAATAATTATTATTATAATCAGGAATTATAAGTTTATTATTTAATTCATATACTAGATCTATATTATATATATCTTTATTAAATAATTTTATTTCTTTATTATCTCCAATTAAATAGAATCCTTTATAATTATATATTAAATATTTCTTATTATTTAGATAATATTCTTTTATATTATTATATTTTCTATCTATTCCTGATACTTCTTCATAATCATAAATATCTTTTATATTACTATTATTATAAGTATATACTATATTATCTTTACTACATAAAGGATAAAAAGTAATATTGTTACTTATAGGTATAATACATACTTCATCTTCTTTACTATACGTATCTATCTTATTAATTAATTTTCTTTTAGAAGTATATTTGTTATTAACTATATATGCATACTTAACAATATTATCATCAATGATAAATTTATATATTTTATTATCTTTATCATATGTTTCTGTAATACTATAATTGTCTATCTTATATGTTTTGTTATAACTATAAGGTTTATATAATATTATCAGAAATATAACAAATAATATTAATAATAAGAATAAAAACTTACTTCTTTTCCTTTTCATGATTATATTGTTTCTTTGCCTCCATCATAAACTCAGAAATTGCCGTTTCGATTTCTTGAAGGCTATTCTTTGGTAAATTAGTTAATACTACAATTTCTTTTACCGTATCAATAGTTAATTTACCCCATATAAGGCCTTTATATATTTCCATATCATTATACATTTCTGGAGTAATAGTATAGTAGAAACTTCCCCATAATAATCTTTTATGGCCTAACATAATTCTTTTATTTGTAATTGCTATTACAAAAGTATTAAACCATTCCTTAAAAGTATCATTTTTTTGTGCGCAGAATGCATATGATACTCTTTCACCAGGATTTAAATATTTTTCAACTATCTCCGCATGTTTAGGAACTCGCCAAGCAATTCCTCCCGGATATCTATTTCTGAAATGTAATACTAAATTTTTAACTTGACCCATATATATCACCCACTTATATTTTATAATGATTTAACTAATTTATCAATAAAAGAAAAAGTTTAGCAGTGTGCTAAACTTATACTAATATTAATCTCGTACCAGCTTTAATATCAGAGTTTTTAATTATTTCATTTAAATCATATAAATTACCATTAGTTTTATTATATAAATTAACAGTATTAGATTCATAATAACCTTCATTTAATTCTGGTATTTGTGATTTTAAAACATTAATTAATTCATATATTCTTCGATCTATTGGTACAAATAGTTCACATTTCTTATCAATAATTGGCATTTCAATCATTACATATACTCGAAAATCCATATTAATCCTCCTTAGAATAGAAGTTAATGTATTTAACTAATGATGCATTACCTCTATTAACTACAAATCCAAAATCAGTTTGTAATTCACTTCTAGTCTCTTTATTATATGTTGAGCACTTAATTGTAAATTGATCTGTTATACCTGAACCAACCCATATTGCATAATTTGCTTGAACACAGTTTTGATAGAAATCTTCATATTCAAACGTCTTTATTTTGTTAACTGAATCAGCAAATATTACTCGTACATTTTTCTTGTTTTTTAGGTTACTAAATAGTGATTTCAAACTTCTTGTTTTCTCTGAATTAAATGAATTAATGAATGTATCTACCCCATATATTATGAACACATGATTTTTATTTGTATCAGTAGTTGTTACTTCAAATAATTTGTTATATACATCCTCATTATTAGTACTATAATAATTACTAAATGTACTAGGATCTTTAATATATTCGTTACTATCTACTAGATATACTAATGTATTATTTATATGTTCTAATGTTTGAGCAAGTGATGGTACAAAGTTATCTAATAACGATGTATCTTGAGCAGATACTAATGAAATTGGTGTTCTAGCAAAATTGAATGTAGATATCTCTAAAGAATCCTTTGTTATTCCAACTGGAACACTTCTTAAATCACTAACATGATTAGCAATATCTTGATATCTAACTTTACTTGGTAATACTGCAATTACTTTAGCTTTATTCTTAACAACTTCATTTAATTCATTACATACATTCTTAATAAAGACATTAATTTCATCCCATTTATATGGATATGCTGTTTGATATTCATAAATATTACCATCAATTTTTATTAATCCTCTTCCCTCAATATCTGATGGAAGCATACCATGGGTTGAACCAAGAACGCTTGTATAATCTGTCTTATCATTAAATAATAAAGTAAATACATTATTGAAGTTTTGAGTAGTTTTTCCTCTTATTGCATTAACACCTGATGCACTTATTACAAAGGAAATACCATATTTTTCTCCTTCTCTTGTTAAAGATGATATTAAATCTACATAATCTTCATAGCTTTCATTCAGTATTTCATAATTATTAATAAATACTATTATTCTTGGTAATTTATTTTCACTACTTTTAATATATAAGTTATAACTACCATTATATGGGGAGAATAATTTTTTCCTTCTATCTAATTCCTTAGATATACTATTGAATAAGTTAACTAATTTTTCTTCCTCATTAATGAACACAACATCTCCAACTTGGGGAGCATCTTTAAATGTGCCAAACATTTCACTACCAAAATCAACAACATAAATATTAATTTCATTTGATGAATGATTAATTATTAAACTATATATTATTGAAGAAATCATTATTTCTTTATTACTAGATCCATATATTAAAGCATTACCGCCATCATTAAAATCAAGTGTTAATAAATCTTGTCTTTGATTGTTTGGATCATCATATTCACCAATAATTGCCTTGATATCATATGGACTAGATTCAAATTTATATTTATTAATTAAATCATTAACAAATATTTCACTTGGTATCTTATCTAACCATAATTTATCAGCAGCCATATTCTTTTCTTTAGCTGCATCACAAATATATTTAAGAATATTTGGCAATTCTTCACCTAAATTCTTGGTTTCTTCTCTTTTTACAGTTTCAACATTCTCAATAGCATTACCAATATTATCTATAAATGTTATATCTCTATTAACAAGTTTTGCAACTTTATCTTTAGGTACATATTTTGTTCCAGCATATGCTGCTTGACCAATTGCAAAATAATCATTATAACCAACTTGTAAATAGAATCTACCAGCCTTCTTTAATGTAACGGCATCAGGACATTTAATAACATCCATACTATCCGATTTTTCTTGAACTTTTAATGCTACTCTAAATTTAGAGTTACTCCATATTTGATCATCTACTATACCACTTGGTTTTTGCGTAGCAAGAATTAAGTGGACTCCTAGAGAACGACCAATACGGGCAGTTGATATTAATTCATCAATAAACTCTGGTTGTTCCTTTTTTAGTTCTGCAAATTCATCAGAAATAATAAATAAGTGCGGTACCGGTACATCAATAGCACCAGATCTATATAGTGCCTGATATTTATATATATCTAATGTACTTTCATTTAATTTGGCTTTTACTTCATTAAATAATTCTTGTCTTCTCTTAAGTTCACTTTGGATAGATGCTAAACTTCTCCTAATTTCTGCTGTATCTAAGTTTGTAATAGTACCTGCAAGATGAGGTAATTTTAAACCAGTTAATTTATTTTCAAATGCTCCAGTTAGTCCTCCACCTTTATAATCTATTAAAACAAATGCAACTTCCTCGGGACTGAAGTTTAAGCACATTGATAAAATATAAGTTATTATAAATTCAGACTTACCTGAACCAGTCATACCAGCAATTAAACCATGTGGTCCGTGGAATTTTTCGTGTAGGTCTAAAGTAAATAGTTCACCATCCGGTTTAATTCCAATTGGAACACTTAAACTATTTACTGGATTACTATTTTTCCATCTATCAAAAATATTTAATTGCTCAATACGACCAACTTTATACATTTCTAAGAATCCAACTGATGATTTTAATTCATCAAATCCATCATCTTCTTTAATTGGTATATTAGCTAATTTTTCACACATTAATCCTAGATTAACATCCCCAAATTCATCCATTATAAATGTTTGTTGATTATTAATATTTAAATCATTAGTAATAATACCAGAATTAGTTCCTGCTGCGGTTAAGAAATCATTACATTCATTTGGTAAATTAGCAATACCATCATTTATTATTATTAAACCAAATCCTAAATTTCTATTTTCTTTTAATATCTTATCTATTATATCAATATTTTTATTTTTCTTGATATTATTAACTATTATTAAATAGTATGGCTGAACATTTCTAAATGTAATATTATTCTCTTCTCTTTTACCATCATTTTCTGAATATTTTCTATTCATATATACTTGTTCTAAATAAAATGATATCTTTGATACTTCATCATAATTATTAGCAAAGAATCTAATATCTTTATTATCACTCCATGTATGAGGCAATATTCTTACATCATCCCATATTTGATCTTCTTCACCATCTAACATAAATACTAATTTTAAATCATTATATGCATGATATGTTGCAAGTTGCAAGATAATACTTTTAAGCATATCTTTTCTATAATTATCTTGACCAATTAACACTAATTTATTTCTTTCTGTTAAGTCAATTGTAACAGGTGCATTTTCAATATCATTAGATGTTTCAGTAAGACTTTTTAACTTCTCTTTAAGATTATCTTCAATCATTGAGAAATCTTCTTTAGAATAGTTTAATTTAGCCTTTAAAGGTATTGTACCAATACCAAGTCTAACATTTAAGAAATCATCACTAATAATCTTTCTCTCCCATAGTTTTCTTCTATTAAAAATTGTATTTTGTAACATTTTGGGTTCTGGATAATTCTCTATTAATACTTGATATTGATTTCTTTTTAAATCTTCAATTAATTCTTTCTTTTCATCAATATATTTACTATATTTATCTTGTCTTTCTTGTTCTTTTCTCTTTTGTTTCTTTTTGCTCCACCTACGCATTAATGATGGCCAAAGAAGAGTTGATGCAATCATTGCTGCTGCAATTATTAAAGCAGGTAATGTACTCATCAATGAAGACTTTCCTTGAGTAATATTAATAATTGATGTTGATACACTTACTGCAGATGTCATAGTCATTGTAAGCATAGGACCAATTGTATAAATAATTGGGGTATCGTCTTCTTCCATCTTTGCTGGTGGACTATCAACATTTATTACCTCTTCATTTATTGTTGTAGTGAATCTAGGTTGTCTAGAATAATACTCATCCTCTCTATATAGTTGAGCATTATCATCCTCTTCAGTTTTCAATAACTCTTTATCATATACTGGAGCATATACTTCTTTAACACTATCAGAATTTATTTTTCTATTTCCAAATGGATCATTGATTATTAATCTGTTGTTTAATGAAATCATAGTAAATCCACCAATGAATACCTTATCCCCATTTTCTAATTTTTTAAGATTTACTCTTTCATTATTAACATATATTCCATAATTATTATCTACTGCCTTAATTATTAATCCTTCATTATTCTTAATTAATATTGCATGATTATCACTTATTATTGGACTTGATAAATTAATAATTTGTTCCGGATTCTTTCCAATACTATATTCACCATCATATACTTCATAATATTTAAATGTTTTATCATTATCGTTTTGAATAAACAACAAAGCATAATATGAACTATCTTTTTCTTCAATTTTTAAATAGTAAAAAGAATTAATAGATAATACAACTTGATTTAAAATATTACCATTAATTTCAATCTTGCATATATCATTACTTGTTAAAGTCCAAGAATTATTATTATTATCAATTGCAATTAATTCTCTTTCATTTCCATTTGAATCATAATCATTTAACCAATATTTAGTTATGTTTTCATTTGGAAATGGATATTTAAATATCTTTTTTGGTTTAATCAATAATATTTGCATTATTTATCAACCCCTTCCCTTATTTATTCTTCTTCCTCTTTATAATTCCTATATTTCTTTTCTACTTCTAATTTTCTTTCATAAAGCTGTTCTAATGTTTTCGATAAATTATGAGTATTATCTCTTCTTAAAGCCTCTAAATCTCTATTGCTATTAGATTTTCTAACTGATGCATCTAACAAATCTATACATCTTTCTATACTTTTGCTTAATTTAATAAAACTCTCCCTTGTATCTTCTATTTGCTCAAGTTCTTTTTTCTTTCTTTCAACAATAACCTCATCTAGAACTCTATTATCAGCTTTTTTACTATCTATATTATTATCCATAATACACCTATTTTTCTATCATAACTTATTATAACATGGATTTATTTATATATAAAGATTAATTTAACAAAAAAACCATTATTTTAATGGTTTTTTATTTGCTATTAAACTATTAATTAACTTATGAATTATTAACTATTCTATTTTTAAACATCATCGGCAATTGAACTAGAAGTTGTCGCATCATTATTACTAACTTGTGCATTGCCGAAAGGATTTTGTCTAGCTATTTCCTCTCGAATTTTTGCCTCTGATTGATTTTTTAATCTATCAAGAGCACTTAATGTATCTGCAATAAATTCTCTTGGATTTCCACCATTACTATTTACATGATCCCCATCAGATGCTGTCTCACTTGCTTCTTGAGTTGAAGACGTTTCTCCTGCTGGTATAGTAGTTGTGTAACTATTTCCATAATTATCATCTACTGTTACCTCTACGGTTTCCTCTGATTGAGGTGATGATGTTTCACTTGATGTACTTCCTTCTTGAGTTTCATCAGATGTTGGTTCATCTACTGATGAAGTATCATCCTTATTTTCTTCTTCATTAGATTCGTCACTTGTTTCACTACTTGTCTCAGACTCAGATGATGTTTCTCCTTCTTGATTCTCATCAGATGTTGGTTCATCTACTGATGAAGTATCATCCTCATTTTCATATTCACTAGATTCATCACTTGTTTCAGACTCAGTTGATGTTTCTCCTTCTTGACTAGTTCCTTCTCCAGTACCACCGTCTGTTCCGGGTTTAATAAGTGTCACTCCTTCACTTTCTAAGAATGATTCTAATAATTTAATTCTTCCGTCTGTTGCATCACCCAATGCACCCGCACACGATGCGTCCTCTTTACTTATTTCATCAATTTTTTCTTCAATAGCATCTAATATGGATTGAACGTTTCCTAGCACAGCTTCATAAACCCTAGCTTGTGCCTTGCTTTTAGTATATTCCTCGCTGTCTGTCAATCCTTCTTCTTCCATTTTCTTGCACTTTGCTTTTTGAGCATTTAGTTTTCTTGTAGCATCATCTAATGCTTCCCTAATTTCATCAATTTTTTCATCACTTATTGAGCCTTCAATTCCTAATGATCCAAATAATCCTATCATTTTCTTGTTTAAATCATTCACTTTTTCAATACATAGGTTTAAAACGTTCGAATAATATTCAAAGGCATCTTCATACATAATTAATCTATTTTTTATAATTGCTAAAGCATTTCCTCTAAGGCGTTTATTTGCTTCACCATTAAAACTACTTAACGAGCCTTTAATTTCATCTACTTGGTTTTTCAATTCTTGCAAATTAGCAGTAATAATCGTATTAACATCTGAATAATCTTTTACTACGTACAATCTTCCCATTATGCTTCCTCCTCTGTATCATTTGCATCATTAGTGCTTGCTTTATATGTTTCTACAGTTTCTTGTTCTATACGTCTATTAAATCCAGCATATTGTTCATCTAATGATGGTACTTCTTCGGAACCATATTGTTCATTACCAGAATCTTCAATTTTATTTTCATAGTACTTCTTAGCACCATATAATCCTGCTGCTGCTGCTCCAGCAACTCCTAGACCAATACCAATCTTACCTAAATTGCTCATTCCTTTCTTTGATGTTTCTTGTGTATCATATGTTGCTGTTTCAATTGTATCAGGTTCATATGTAGGCCAAGGATTTACTTCGTAATCAATTGTTTCATCTGGTATTGCCTCAACTATTCCTGGCTCATCAACCGGAGTTTCAATAGTAAACGAAGGACTTGGCTCTTGAATATGTTCTGGAGTAGGTTTTCTTGGCGGTGTACTGATTGGAGTTGTTTGATCAACTGGACCAGTAGGTTCTGCTGGTGTAGATGGTTGGGTTGGCGGTTCTGGCTCCGTTGGAGCTGTTGGTTCTGGCTCTGTTGGAGCTGTTGGTTCTGGCTCTGTTGGAGCTGTTGGTTCTGGCTCTGTTGGAGCTGTTGGTTCTGGCCCTGTTGGAGCTGTTGGTTCTGGCTTTGTTGGAGCTGTTGGTTCTGGCTTTGTTGGAGCTGTTGGTTCTGGATTCATCTCCGCTATACCAGCTTCAAATCCAGTACGATATAAACTAGTACTCTCTGCCCATGCCGTTTCAAGACCCGCACACATCGTACTAGCTTCTTCTGCTAATAATGTATCTAAATCTTTATACATGTCACGTGCTTCTTTTATTTTTAAAATATCTTTTTTTAATTGCTCATTTAATTTTTGCCCTATTTCATTAGTTCTTGCATTTAATGTGGTCTCATTTCCTAGCAATTGTGATGTACTTTCATAGGAAGGGGTATATTCAACTATTTCAAGGCTTTCAACTAAACCACTTATAGTTTCTAATTCATCAAGTAAAGTAATATCAACCTCAACTGTCACCATTCCATCCAAATAATCTAAGGCATATCTATACTCACTTGCTTTGTCTTCTGGTATATTTTCTGGATGTGACATTGCGTTTTGGAGTTCTGTAAGACTATATGTTTTCCATGTGTGTCCACCATTTTCATTTTTAATTGGTATAGAAAAACTTAAATTAGCTTTATACGTGGTATCTCCAACTTGATATTCATTCTTAACATCTTCAAGTCCAATAGTTCCATCGAAATATTTAGTTAATCCCGAATATAAGCCAACTTGTGTCATTGCTCCATGCCTTAGTGATGTTGATATTATTACTGTATCAAGTCCTTCATCTGCTACTTTTGAAATAAATCCTGAGTAACCACTAGGATTTGTAAGATAACCTCCTAATCTGTCATTTGGAATAATAGTTACTAATCTACTGTCATTTTCCTTCATTAATTCAACAACGTCATCATAAGGAACATATCTAGCACCAAATGGATCATACATTATTAATGTTTTTCGAGTTTCATTCGCAGGATCTCCATTTTTTAATAAATAATAAAATTGGTCTACTGATTGACCACCACCAAGGCTAAATCCTCCAACATTATCTATTGTTATGTCTATTCCTTGTTCTTTAAAGTACCCTAATAAAGCCGCAATTGCTTCATTGCCACCATCAATATAGTTTTTTGCTGTTCCAGATGACATGAATGCTATAAATGCATTGTTAGAGCTTACATCTCCTGAATATAAACTTTCAACTTGTTTGTATTCATCATCAAATTCTCCAGAGCCCGGAAAATGTAATGTAGCTCCTATACTGCCTTCTGTATTTTCTGGAAAATACACGTATATAGTATAACCTCCTACTTTATAGGCATGTCCTCCTAATCCTTCACCCTTGTCTACTACTTCCATAATATCATCGTCCTTTATTCTATTAAATTATATCATATGTTTTAACAATAAAAAAGAATAATATTACAATAAAAAAAGAATGATACTAATCATTCTAATTTTTTTGTTTATTAAGCATCTAAATTTCCAGCTTCTTCTGCAAGTTTTGACTCTGTTGATTCTGTACTTGCTGAAGCTTTTTCATATTCTGCTGCAAATTGTAATACTAATCTTTCAAATTCACTAAATTTACTTTGTAATTTTGTAAATCTTGATTGAAGTGATTCGCTAGCTTCACCAACAAATGCATCTTGTCCACCAACTCTATTCATTGTATTTTCAAATTCAGAAAATATATTTTTCATTTTTGGTAAACATTCTTCTTTAATTACAGCTACGCCTTCTCTAACTTCAGAATATTTAATACTTGTACTATTATTCATATATCCTCCTTTTATACATCCATATTATCGATGATTCTATTTTCATTTGCATTGACACTATTTGACGCATGTAATAAATAATTACCATAATCTCTTATTGCTTTTGTCATAGCATCTAGATCACCACGATATTTTTCTATTTCACCTGCAATTGTTCTTGATGCAGCTGAAACATAACTACTTGCTGATAATTGATGTACTGTATTGTACAACTTTTCAACATTTGTATTGAATTCACTAGCTTGTGATACTAATTTATCCCCTTCTTGTCTTAAAAGAATTGGATCTGCTAAAAATAAACTGGCCATATATATTCCTTCCTTTCACCTTATTATTTTCTAGTTTCATTATATCCTATATTTTTTTCTAAGTAAATAAGTGTTTACACAACTTTACACTAATCTATAACTTTAATTGATTCAATTATTGGTTGATTTTCTTTTAATACAGTTCCATTATTATCTTCAACAATAGTATTCTTTGCTATGTTATCTACTATATCCATGCCTTCAGTAACACGACCGAATGCTGCATATGCTCCATCTAAGCTACTATTATCTTGATGCATTATAAAAAATTGACAGGAAGCACTATCTGGATCCTTTGCTCTAGCCATTGATATTACCCCTCTTTCATGTTTAATTGGATTATCAACGCCATTTTGAGAAAATTCTCCTTTTATTCTTGTTTTAGAGTTTCCTGAAGTATCATATGTTGGCGATCCACCTTGAATCATAAATCCATCAATGACTCTGTGAAAAGATAATCCGTCATAGAATCCTTCTTTAGCTAGTTTTATAAAATTTGCCACAGTAATTGGAGCAGCACTTTCATCAAGTTCCAATTTTATTGTACCCATATCTTTAACATTTATTTCAACATGTCGATAATTATTTGATTCACATCCTGTTAAAAATAATAAACATATAATTAATACTAATATTTTTTTCATTTTCAAACCTCCCCTCTATTATAAAAAACTGCATTACTGCAGTCATTTTATTATACGCAAGTATATCCTCCATCAATTGGAAGTATTGCTCCTGTTACATAGCTTGCTTCATCACTGGCTAAAAATATTGCTCCAGCATTTAATTCTCCAGCATGACCATATCGTTGCATTGGAACAGTACCTTTCATATAAGCAGTAAATTCTTCAGTATCTAGCACTGCTTTAGTTAGTTCTGTTTCAAAATATCCAGGACATATTGCATTACAAGTAATATTATATTTAGCAAGTTCTGCTGCTACTGCACGAGTAAAGTTAACAACTCCACCTTTAGATGAATGATAGGCAATAGTACCCATAGCAGTATTTCCAACCAAACCATACATTGATGCAATATTAATAATTCTTCCATAATTATTCTTTTTCATAATATTACCAAATGCCCTGGTCATTTTAAAGACGCTAGTTTGATCAGTTGCAATAGTAAAATCCCATTCATCATCCGTCATTTCTAGTACACCAGCATCTTTAGATGAACCAGCACAATTAACTAAAATATCAACTTTGCCAAATTCTTTTTCAGCTAACTTAGCAGCATTCTCTATATCTTCTGTACTAGTTACATCACATTTAATAGGTAATACTCTTACACCTTTTTTTTCTAATTCAGTCTTTAATTCTTCTAGCCTTTCTATTCTTCTTGCAAGCACTACTAAATCAGCTCCTTGATTAGCAAATGCTTCACTCATTTGTCTTCCAAGTCCTGAAGATGCTCCTGTAATAACTGCTACTCTACCCTTTAAATTAAACATATCTTATTCACTCTTCCTTCCATTTATATATTTAATTGCTTCTGTCGCAGCAACGGCTCCATCGCCTGCTGCAGTAACAAGTTGTCTTAATAATTTAGTTCTCGTATCTCCTGCTACATAAATGCCTTCCACATTTGTATGACAATCCTCTCCCGCTATAATATAACCTTTTTCATCAATATCAACTAATTCAGCAAAATTATTATTTTCCGGTACTTGACCAATAGATACAAATAATCCACTAACATTTATATTTCTTATATTATTATCTTTATCGGTTACTTCGATAGATTCTAGTTTTTCTTCTCCATTTAATTTTGTCACATTACTATTAAACACAATTTCTATATTATTTATTGTTTTAATCTTTTCAACATAAGCCGTTTCTCCACTAAAAGTATCCCTTCTATGAATTAAATATACTTTATTAACTATATCTGCTAAATAGATTGCTTCTTCTAAGGCAGCATTACCACCACCTACTACTGCTACATCCTTGCCTTTAAAGAATGTTCCATCACAGGTAGCACAATAAGATACACCTTTTCCGATTAATTCTTTTTCTCTTTCTACTCCTAGTTTCCTATTACTTGATCCAGTTGCTAAGATAATAGTATAGGTTTTATAAGTATTATCAGAAGTTATAACTTCTTTATAATCTCCATTATCTTTTATATCAATTACTTTCTCAAATAATATTTCTGCTCCCAAATTTTGAGCTTGAGTTAATAGTTTTGTTGAATATGTATATCCATCTATATGTTCATATCCTGGATAATTTTCAATATCAAGAGTATTTATAATTTGTCCACCATATGAATTAGCTTCAAATACCAAAACTTTTTTAAGTGCTCTTCTTCCATATATCGCTGCAGTTAATCCTGCAGTACCAGCACCTATTATAATTATATCGTACATCATTCACCAACAAATCTTTCTATTTCTTCTTTTGATTTAAACCCTACTGTTCTATTTATTTCTACTCCTTTATCAAATAATACCAAACAAGGAATAGACATAACACCATATTCTCTAGCAAGGTCTTCTTCATTATCTACATTTACTGAAACTACTTTGATAATATCTAGTTCTTCTAGTATTGGCTTAATCATCTGACATGGTCCACACCAATCGGCATTAAAATCCACTAAAACTCTGTCTTTAAAATCTAATACTTCACTTTTAAAAGTATCGGAATTAATTTCTATTACACCCATATCTAACCATCTCCTTATATTAGATTTTACACCATATTGAAAAAACTTGCAATTAATTAAATGCAAGTTCAACGTTTAAATCATCATCAACTACTGCTATATACAAATAAATAAAACCAGATATCGAAATAAACAAAGATGCTAAAAAAGATAATGTGACTAATCTTTTCTTTTTTTCGCTATCACCTGGCCTTAAGTTGTTTAAGTCATCAACCGAATTCTTTAAAAAATAAACGTAAACAACTATTAATATAGAGAATATTGTTATCAATACTTTTCTATATTTATCTTTACTAATGATATTGTTTGTTAAATAGTAATTTCTCTCTAAATGATTAGAATAATAACTCATAATAATAATTAATAAATATATCATCCATATAAAATCTTCAATATTTATTTCTGCAAGTTTAATATTTATATCTTTACTATTCATAATTAATTATATGAAAAAAGATAGTTTAATAAACTATCTTATATTCTTGAATAAAACCATTGATATAGTCCTGGATATCCTGGAGGGTTCATTGTATGGGTGTTAAAGCTACTTAATGGTGTAGATTTACCTGATCCATACCATCCATCACTAGCAAGCCCATAATGAAGATGAGCACCAGTGGTACATCTATCATATCCACCATATTTTGATGCTGTTGATTTACCTCCACCAGAATATGCCACTATTTGATTAACATTTACTTTATCTCCAACTTTTATACCGGGTGCAAAACTCTTTAAATGCATAAATACCGTTGTATATTGTTTTCCTTTAACAGTAACCCAAATATATAACATATTTCCACCACAAGTAGATTTTTCTACTATTGCCCCGACAATACCATTAGCAGTAGGATATACTGGTGTTCCCTCTTGTACACCTATATCTATTCCTTTATGATAAGTACTTGCTCCTACAGTTGGAGCATTTCTTTTACCATATAGGGAAGTAATTCTTCCTTTAGATACTGGTTTTATCCATCCAGCATTATCGTTAACATTTAAACATTCAGATAATAATTGATTATCTTTACACCCAAATCCTTCATAATACTTTATTAAGGATTGCATATTTTTAATTTCATCTTGAATAGTAACTGCTCCTTCTTCAAGTTCAGCAAGTTGCTCTCCAAGCGCTTCATTAGCATTCTCTAAATCAACTATTTTTTTGTCTAATTTTGCTTGATAGGAAACTAATTGCTTATTCATTTTTTCATTATTTTTTACAAGTGTTTCCATCTCATCTAACTTTTGCTTATTAGATTCAGTAATTATATTAACTGCATCCATTCTCATAATTAATTCGGTAACAGATGTAGAACCAGTTAAATAATTTAAATAAACGTTCTCACTATTACCCTTTTGATAAAACACAAGTAATTCTTCTATTTGTTTTTTTAATTCCTCAATTTCTTCTTTTGTTCTTTCAATCTTGTTTTCAGTCTCAGAAACTTTTATTTTAGCATTATATAATTCATCTTCAGCATTTGCTTTATTTCTCTTATTTTGTGCAATTTGATTCTTTGTTTGATTTTTCTTATTATTTTGGGCCGCTTGTTTAGCTTGTAAGTCTTTCAATGTTTGCCTTAGGCTTCCCATTGTTTCATTACCTTTTAGAGTAGTTGCAGCATCGACATACAAAAGAGATTCATAACTCATGAATATTACTAAAAATAATACTTGTAATACATTTAATAATCTCTTATTTATCATATTTTCAAATACTTTCTAACTGCATTTAAACTTCCAAGCATACCAATTACTGCTCCAAGTGCTACAACTAGTAAAGAGGAATAGAAGATAAATGGAGTTGGCTCAATTAATCTTAAAATATCTGTTAGGATATGACCATCTAATTTTTCATAGGCGATTATATACCCATATATTGTAACAATAACAGGTATTAAAGATCCAATTACTCCAATTAAGAATCCTTCAATCACAAATGGCATTTTAATAGCAATATTACTTGCTCCAACTAAACGCATTATTTCTATTTCACTTCTTCTTGAATATATTGTTAATTTAATTGTGTTAGTAATTAAGAAAGCGGTAACAAAGATTAGTGCAATCATGATAACAAGTGTTGCTTTTTCAACAATATCAAATACAGATACAATTGTATCAATTGCACTTTCTCCATAATTAGCAGTATCAACCTTTTCTATTTTCTTAATTGATTCAGTAGTAACAGCTAAATTCTTAGCATCTTTAACTGTTACAGTAAATGAATCAAGTAAAGGGTTATCTTCATAATTCTCGAATACTGTTCCAAATGAAGAATTATATTGGCTCATTTCTAATTTCCATTCATCTTTACTCTTATAACTTACTGTTGCTACTTCATCCATCTCTTCAATAGCAGCTTTAATTCTTGTTACATCTTCTTCTGTACTACTCTTCTCTAGATATACTATTATTGTTAATTCTTTTTCTAAATTCTTAGTAGTATTATTAATATTACCTGCAATTACTAAAGTAATAGATACAACAAGTAACGTAATAGTGGCACATAGTATTGATGCCATACTTAAACTAAAATTACGAAATACGCTTTTAAAAGCGTCCCTAAAACTTCTTCCAATTATCCTAAACGCTTTCATGTTGCTTGTAACTTCCTTTCATTTTATCGCTAGTTAAAACACCATGCTCTATTGAAATAACTCTTTTCTTCATTCTATTAACAATTTCTTTATCATGAGTAGCCATTATTACGGTAGTATTAAATTCTTTGTTAATATTATCTATTACATCCATTATTTCCTTACTAGTTTCTGGATCTAAATTACCAGTTGGTTCATCACATATTAATAACTTTGGTTCATTAACTATTGCTCTTGCAATACATACTCTTTGTTGCTCTCCTCCAGATAATTGATGAGGAAAACTTCTCGCCTTTTCCTTTAATCCAACTATTTCAATTGCCTTTAATACTTTTGGCCTAATTTCGCTAGATTTCATACCTAAACATTCTAATGCAAATGCTACATTTTCATAGACAGTTAATTTAGGTAATAATTTAAAATCTTGGAATACAACTCCAATTTTTCTTCTTAATTTAAACACTTTCCTATTTCTTAATTTAGCTACATTTACTCCTCCAACTATAACGCTTCCCTTAGTTGGCTTTTCTTCACGATAAAGCATTTTAATAAATGTGGATTTACCACTAGCAGTATGGCCAATTACAAATACGAATTCGCCTTTATCTATAACTACAGAAATATCTGCTAAAGCAGTTACTCCTGTCGAATATGTCTTATTTACGTTTTTAAATTCAATAAACTTCATATTACCCTACTCCATATATCACATTATATCAAAAAAAACACCATTAATAAATGGTAAGTTTTACTAATAGTGTCTATTCCTGTCCATTATATAAATGGTATATTTGATTTCTTAACTCCGCCTTGTACTTCATAACAATCGCTTATTACAAAGAAAGCATCAGAATCAATTTTCAATATTTGACTTTTAAAATGACCAACATCCATATTTCTAATAACACACATTATCATTGAGCCTTTTTCGTGGGAATACCCTCCAATTGTTGGAAATATTGTATATCCAGCATTAAATTCTTTAGTTATTATCTTCTTAACCTTTTCTGTTTCCCTAGTATATATCATAAACTTCTTACTATCTGATATACCACTAGATATTTTATCAACTAAAACTGAGCCAATTACTAATATAATTGTGGCATAAGTAGCTGAATCAATACCAAATACAAAGGCCCCCAAAAATATAACCAATATATTAAATATTAATACTCCTTTTCCTTCAGTAATGTGAAAATATTTGCACATTAATTTGACAATAACGTCACTTCCACCAGTTGAATAACCAACGCGATATACTAGTCCATTACTAAATCCATATAATAAACCTGCGCAAACAACTGTAACAAGTATTTCTTTAAATGTTAAATATTCAATTAAAAAGTTTGCTAGTGGATAAGTAAATGTAATAAATAAAGGGTATAATAAGGAACCAATTAATGTTCTTTTAGTTTCTTCTTTTCCAAGGAATATATAACAAACCCCCAATAATCCAATTGAAACAATATATATGAACAACTGACCATTAAATCCAGTTACAGTTTGAACAACAATTGCAAGGCCAGAAACTCCTCCAACAACTAAATTATTAGGGACAAAAAATAAGTTATAGCATAGTGCTAAACAGAACACACTAAAAACAAAACCAATACCGGTAAAAATTATTTTAAGATTTTCTGTACCCTCACTATTTTTTCCCTTTTTCATTTTTCTCATCCTAGATAAATTATACAAAAATATTTATTTAGATGCAATAATTAATATTTAAAACATACAATTTATAAAGAGGTGTTTTATGAACGGAGAATATTATCAAAATCCAATATTTCCTAATAATGATACGTTAGTTGAAAAAGAAAATACTAACATAATAGGTGTTAATATATTAGAAATAAATAAAGGTAAAAGGATAAATATATATACAACATTTGATAAAACAATATCAGGAATATTAGAATATTATAAAGATAACTATTTAATAATTAGTAATCCAGAATCTGGTAATAATAATCTAATACCTGATAAATACATTTATTATATAGAATTTATAGAGAAAATTAATTATTAATTAGTTTATATATAGTTACATAAACATCATTATTGGGCGTATACTCTATTTTATTAACATAGTGTTTTCATTTACTCCTTCACTTATATATATTAAACAAAAATTCTTGATTTTCTTTTTTTAATTATATTTTTATAAATTATTTAATTGAAAGAACAATATAATTATTGTAAAATTATAATAGTGGATGTGATAGATTGAAGAAGAGTGGATTTCTTGAAGGTGCTTTTATTGCAACACTAGCAATATTTTTTACTAAGTTTTTAGGAATAATATATGTTATACCTTTTTATAGTATTGTTGGTACAAAAGGAGGAGCGTTATATGGATATGCATATAACATATATAATCTATTCCTAATTATTTCTAGTGCAGGAATTCCCCTTGCTATCAGTAAATTAACAAGTGAATATAATACTTTAGGTAAGCTAAAAGAAAAAGAATATATGTTTAATGCAACAAGAAAGATTATATTAATATTTTCTATTATATCTTTTTTAATTTGTTTCTTATTTGCACCACTTATTGCTAAATTAATAATTGGAAATATAACTGGTGGTAATACAATTACTGATATATCATTTGTTATTAGATGTGTATCATTTGCTATTTTAGTAGTACCCATTCTTTCAATTAGCAGAGGTTACTTACAAGGACATGGATATATTATTCCATCATCATTAAGTCAAGTAATCGAGCAAATAGTAAGAATAGCAGTTATCCTTGGAGGAAGTTATTTAATTCTTAATGTATTACATTTAGATTTAAGAACAGCGATTGGAGTAGCAGTTTTTGGCGCATGTGCTGGTGCTATCGCAGCATACATTTATTTAATTAATAAACTATTAAAAGTTGAAAAACCAAGTAAAAACAAAGAAAATTTAAGAAAAGAGGAAAAAACAATTATTATTAAAAAGATAATTGCATATTCTATACCATTTATTATTACTAATATTGCTTTTTCCCTATATAATTCAACTGATATGATTTTGCTTATAAGAGGATTACATATTTTAAATTTTAATACTACAGACATTGAAACAATATCTAGTATATTTACTACTTGGGGTAGTAAATTAAATACTATCATTACTAGTATTGCTACTGGACTAGCAATTAGTTTAGTACCAAGTATATCAAGTAGTAATGCTAGAGGAGATTATGAAGATATCAATAATAAATTTAATAAGACTATTCAAATATTCTTATATGTAGCTTTACCACTAGCTATATTTATGAGTATATTTTCTAGACAAATATGGCAAATATTTTATGGAGAAAGTTATTACGGACCAATAATATTTAGATATTCTATATTACTAGCTGGTATTGATGCCTTATATATTATGATATGCAACGGATTACAGGGATTAAATAAATCTAAACTAATATATATATCTGTTGGTATGGGATTACTTATTAATTTAATATTAGATATACCTTTAATGCTATTATTTAATAGATTAAATATTTATCCATATTATGGTGCAATTACTGCTACCTTAATTGGATATGCAATATCTTTAATAATACCTTTAGTAACATTAAAAAGGAAATATCATATGAATTATAAAAACACATTATCTAAGATACCTAAACTATTTTTATCTTATGTTATTATGATTATTATATGTCTATTCCTGAGTCATGTAATAAGCATTATAAGCAGAAGAATGCTATTAATAATATTACTTGCAGTAATTGGATTGACATTATTAATATTGTATTATTTAATTAATATGAAAGAAATAAATGAGCTAACAAATAATAAGATTAATAAATTATTTAATAGAAAGAAGAAGGATTAGATATGAAATTAGTTATAATATTATTAATTATTGCAATTATATCAATTGTTGTATTAATTACATTTATTAGTTTAAATAAATTGAAGAAATATAATGAAAGGATTCTTATAGCAGAAAAAAATATAGATAGTAATCTAGAAGTTAAATTAAATTCAATTATTACCATTAATAATGAACTTAAAAAAGGTAATGATGAAAAAGATTATTTAAAAGAATATATTCAAATAAAAGATTCATTAATTACCAATATAGAGAAAGATATAAAACTAGATGAAGCAGAAAAACTAATTAATAAATTGTTAATAGACAATACTAAATTAAGTTCAAGTAATAAAATAAAGAAACAATTAGTAGAACTTAGAAAAACAAACGAAAAAATTGTGTCATCTAAAAATATGTATAATAAAAATGCTTTATTAAATAATAATTTAATAAAAACATTTCCAACTAATATTATTGCTAAAATATTTAAATATAAAATAATTAGTTATTATAATAATAAAACCGATGATAAAGACAACTTTTAAAGTTGCCAATCAATCGGTTTTCTTTTATTCCTAATTAGAAATTCATTAGTTTTAGAAAATGGTTTTGATCCAAAGAATCCACTAGATGCCGAAAATGGAGACGGATGAGGACTCGTTATTACTAGATGTTTTTTATTAGTAATATATTTTTTCTTTTCCTTAGCAAAATTACCCCATAATATAAATACTGTGGGTTCTTCCTTCTCATTTAAAGCCGCAATTATATAATTAGTTAAATTTTCCCATCCAAGATTGCGATGAGATGCCGGTTTATCTTTCTCAACAGTTAATACTGCATTTAAAAGCAATACACCTTCTTTTGCCCACTTAGTTAAATCACCATCTTTTGATGGCTTTATTCCCAAATCACTTTCTAACTCTTTATAAATATTTTGTAGTGATGGAGGCAATTTGATCCCTTTTTGAACACTAAAAGATAAACCATGAGCTTCACCTTCACCATGATAGGGATCTTGACCAACAATTACAACTTTTGTATTTTTATAACTTGTTAATTTTAAAGCGTTAAATATGTAATCCTTTGGTGGATATATGATTCCATTCTTATATTTATCATCAATTAAATATAAAAACTTTTTAAAACCAGTACTATTTTCAACAACCTTTAGTACTTCATCCCAATCGTTGCCAATCATTTGCCTTCCTCTTTTCTAAGTCTTAATGATTTATAAGCAAAATATATTTGAATAGATACAAATACAAAAGCAATTAGAAATGCCATTCTTAAATCAAGAGTTATTGCAAATCCACATAGGTAGGTACCAATTGCCCTAGAGAAGAAACCAACCATTTCCCTTAGATTACAAAATGCTAATTGCAAATCACCATCAAATCTATTAATATATGGCGCATCAGTTACATGAGAATATGATTCAGAAAGCACTCTTGTATATATAATTGCAATTAATATTACTACTTTATGAGTAAATAAAACTACTAATAAGTATGTTATCATTCTACCTATAAGCTTAATACCTATATTAATATAATCATTTTTTAATGTTAGTTTAGATAGTATTATAATACCTATTATTGATGCTAGTATACCTAATCCGAGTAATAAGTATGATGCAGTACTTGGTTCAATACTAAGATTAGTAACAAGTAATGTTAATACCAAACTATTAATAGTATAAAAGGAAATATTACCAGTAAAAATATACAATAAATAATTCTTAGTTATTTTATCCTTTTTTGCAATACTTACTATTTTATCTAAAGCATCACTATCTTCTTTATTATCCTTCTTTAAATATTTATTAACATCTACACATCTCAGTATAATATAGGCAATTAACAAAGATATTGCAGCCATTAATAAATAGAAATTATATGATATTTCTATAAACCCGATGCTCTTACCTAATAAGAATGCTGTTAGTATAGCACCAATATAATAGAATAAAGAATATATTAGTCCCTTTTTTGCAAAAGTCTTATCGCTTTTCTCTACTATAGATATTAATGGATATACAGATATTGCTAATTCAACATCTATTACATAATCTAACATTATTAATAATTTTATTAAAAACTTTTCTCCGCTAGTATCTAATAAGAATAGTAATAGTATTAATAGAACCTTAGAGTACATAAGTATTGATAAAAATCTTCTTAAGTACTTTGCTTTTAATATATTAGAGCATATGAAAATAGTTGATACAGTAAGCAGAGCACATATACTATATACTAAACTGATACTATTAATACTAAGTTCATTTGTACCCATCCATAATTCTTGGAAATTATATAACATTCCCGAAGATAATGAATAGAAAGCAAACATTACCAGTAATTTTTTTACATCTTTATTCATGCTCTTGACCCTTTTCTAGAATTTTCTTCAATATATCTCTTATAGTAATCTTCTACTTCCTTAGAATAATCTTCTCCTACTTCAATAGTTTGTCTTCCAATAATTCCTCTATAATTTGGATCATCGCTAGTACTTTTTTTAATAAAAACACCCATAATCGAAGCCATATTAGATCCCATTGGCTTAAAAACTATTCTAATTTGATCATCCTTTATTTCACTATATCCGTGAAGTGATCTTAAAGGTTTTAAATTACTTCTCTTACCTTTTTTAAAATCATTCATTAACTTACCTATTTTCTCTAGGCTTTCTTCTCTTACATCCATTAAATCTCTGATAAACCAACATTTTTCTGGCACATCAGAATTAGTAGCATAATCTACTCTTATTGTATATTCTTCTGATTCCTCTACTATCTCCTCAGCTGATTCTTCTATTTCTCTTTTCTTTAATTCATCTAGGGCATTTCTAGCTACCATATATCTAAAATAATAACTATTATATTCTTCCTTTACCATACCGATAACTTCATTATCAAAATAGAAATATATACTTTTTAAAGTATCTATTATATCGTATATTTTTTCTTGATAATATTGCATTATTTTTTTATAAACATATTCCATTGATTCAGGATTATAGAATGTAATTCCATCTAATACATTTTCACATAATTCAAAAGGAGTATTATTAAATGTTTCAACAAAATTATTACAGAATTCATCTAATGTTGGATTATCTCTAACTGGTAAATCAATTTGTTCAAATCCTTGATTTAATAAATTAATAATATAGTATAATTCTCTATAATTAATTCTTCTATCTTCCATTGATTTTAGTTTGGCATTATGTATTTTTATTCTTTCTAAAATAATAATAATATACCTAGGTTCAACTTTTTCTCTATCTAATCTTTCCTTTACATAATTTAC
>JAEEGF012313267.1_pt1 | contig 22920 bp, 23 predicted proteins | sample 9134171 | NCBI WGS metagenome assembly JAEEGF01 (sample SAMN16246542, study PRJNA631951) | gut metagenome | biome: gut microbiome; feature: rumen; material: AP-attached | host: Bos | place: Iran: Karaj | collected 2018-10
GATGCAGGGTTGGTATATCGGTATTACTCCAGCTTCCCAAGCTGGCTAGGCGGGTTCGACTCCCGTACCCTGCTCTTCTCTCCCCGGAACCGTTTCGGTTTTGGGGTTTTTTGGTTTTCTGTGAAAAGGAGGGTCTCTTATGCAAAAGCAGGAAAAACAGTACCATATCAGATGTGCTGAAGGTGATGTCGGTAAATATGTGATTCTGCCTGGTGATCCCGGGCGTTGTGAATCAATTGCCGCACTTTTTGATGATGCTCATCACGTATCATACAACAGAGAATACAATATTTATACCGGAACTCTGCTCGGAGAAAAAGTCAGCGTATGTTCGACAGGGATCGGCGGTCCTTCTGCTGCAATCGCAATGGAAGAACTGCATGCCATCGGGGCAGATACCTTTATACGCACCGGTACCTGTGGCGGAATAGCACTTGATGTTCAGGCAGGAAATATTGTAATTGCAACCGGAGCCATCCGTTTTGAACACACCAGCCTTGAATACGCGCCGATCGAATATCCGGCAGTTGCAGATTTTGAAGCAACAAAGGCCCTCTGGCAGGCATCAAAGGCCCTCGGCTACACTACACATACAGGCATCGTGCAGTGTAAAGACTCATTCTACGGTCAGCATGATCCTACCCGCATGCCGGTATCATATGAGTTGCTGGCAAAGTGGGAAGCGTGGAAACGACTTGGCGTCAAAGCTTCGGAAATGGAGTCAGCCGCACTGTTTGTTATAGCCAATGCTCTCGGGTGCCGCTGTGGTTCCTGCTTCCTTGTTGTGTGGAATCAGGAACGTGAAGCTGCCGGATTGGATCAAAAAATGACAGAAGATACCTCCGCTTCTGTTCGTGTCGCAGTGGAAGCTCTGAAAATCATGATTGAACGGGACCGTAATTCATGAGATATTTCGAAGTCATTCTTGATACGCCAAGCGATTTGATTGAACTGCGCTGCAGTGAGCTGGAAACACTCGGTGTCAGCGGTTTCATTATTGAAGATGAAGCTGATTTCCGTTCATTCCTTGAGAAAAACAGGCAATACTGGGATTACGTGGATGAAGAGCTTACAGAGAAGTATTCCAATCTGAGCCGCATCAGATTCTACTTCAACGATGATGAATCCGGAGCAACCCAGCTGAAAACCGTACTGGAGATATACCCTCAATGTTCGGTATCCACTGTACAGGACAGCGACTGGGAAAACAACTGGCGTGAATACTATAAGCCCATTGAAGTCGGAGAAAAACTGATTGTCATACCGCAATGGGAGGCAATTCCTGAGAATAACCGCATCCCCCTGATTCTGGATCCCGGCCTTATTTTTGGGACAGGGAGCCATGCAACCACAAAAATGTGCCTTCAGGCACTGGAACAGGAAGCAGCTGCAGGAAAGCGCGTACTTGATCTTGGCTGCGGCAGCGGAATACTAGGTATAGGAGCACTTGTCCTTGGCTGCGATTCCTGTTGCGGTGTGGACATAGATCCGAAAGCACCTGACATCGCCTGTGCAAACGCTGCACTCAACGATATAGAAAGTGAACGGTTCCGTGTCTACGCCGGAGATGTTCTGTCTGATTCCTCCATGATTGGTAGACTTGGTACTGATTATGATATTGTTCTTGCCAATATCGTCGCTGATGTGATTATAGCACTTGCTCCAAAAGTACGCAGTTTTATGAAAAAAGATGCCGTGTTTATTTGCTCCGGAATTATTGACGGCAGGGAAGAAGAAGTGCGTACAGCTCTAAGCCTGGCAGGGTTTATAATTCAGAAACACCTGCATGATGAAGAATGGAATGCTTTTGTCTGCCATAACAAATAAAAAAGAGCACCGAAAGGTGCTCTTGAATTTTTAATGGATTCAGTCATCCCCGAGGGAATCATCACTGATCAAGCCATAGCCTCCCTGCTTGCGTTTATAAACGACAGAGAACGCTTCATCATCCTGCATATTCCTGAATACGAAAAATTCATGACCCAGGAGATTCATCTGGAGGATTGCCTCCTCAGGTGACATAGGCTTAATGGCAAAGTGCTTACTGCGGATGATGTTGAATTCTTCTTCATCCTCCGCTTCATCCGCTTCAGGGGCGTATGCCGGTGCCGGTTCTCTATCCAGAGCGCCTTCTCTCAACCGTTTTTCAAGACGGGTCTTATTCCGACGAATCTGACGCTCAATGGCAGCCACACCGGAATCAACCGATGCATACATGTCTGAAGTGAGCTCACTCGCTCTGTAATACATACCATTGTTGTGAATTGTGATTTCTGCGAGAAATCTTCCTCTCTCAAGGCTGAAGGTTACAAATGCCTCTGCTTCGGTTTTGAAAAAGCGATCCAGTTTGCTGATTTTACGTCTGGCATACTCTCTCAGTTCTTCGGATGAGCCCATGCGTTTTTCGGTAAAAGTGAACTTCATCGTATTGCTCCTTTCTGTCTACGATTTTCAGGTTTCTTTACGATATCTTTATTATATCATAACAGGCAAAAAAACAAAAGAGTTTTCTTCCTGTCAATAAACAATATAACAGTACGGCAATGCCGTATTCAAAGACCGGATATCCTGCTCACTGACCGGATTTCCGGTAAGATACAGCTCACGAAGGTTTGTCAAAGCGTACAAAGCCGTTACATCAGAGATCTGATTGTAACTGAGATTCAGCGTTGTAAGATTTCTCAGACTGGTCAGCCCATAAATATCTGAAATTTCATTATTGCTGAGATCAAGCCAGGTAATACTGCGCCAGCTTTCGGTATACTGGAAGTAATAAATATTTGAAATCTTATTTCCTGACAGATGGATTGTCTCCAGATGAATCAGCTTCATCAGGAACGACAGGTCAGAAATTCCCATGTTATCCAGGTTCAGCTCTCTGGCATCACTGGCAACTGTGTAATTCTCAGCATTCACGGTATAAACGAGATCGGAATGTGTAATGCTGCAGGATGGAATTATATTTCGAAGTGACTGATACCCCTCCCCTGTCAGATTAAAGTTGTTTTCCACATTAAGCGTAACAAGCTTCGACAGATAAGAAAAAACATTTATATTCTGATCAGAAAAGCCTGTCGCAGAAAGATTCAGACTGTTGAGGTTTTTCAGTTTTGAAATACCCGTAAAATTACTGATAGGATTATTTGACAGATTCAGCTCTAAAAGCGATGTATTGGAGCCAAGCGGTACTGTAGATGTGACGGCATTGGCTGAAACATCCAGATATTTGATAGAGGCTAACCCCATTAGGGGCCTCAGATCAGAAATATTATTTCCAGAAAGATACAGATACTGAAGACCGGGAATATCCATAAGAGGCGTCAGATCAGATATCGCATTTCCGCTCAGATTGAGAGAAGTCAGTTTATCACAGGCTGAGAGTGCTGATATATCCATAACACCTCTGTGACTTAAATCAAGCGTTGTGACATCCGAATTAAAAGTAGTCCCTCCAAGCGCTATTACCTGTTTCTCCTCCTGTCTGTCTGCACCGTTGATAGCACAGTTTGGGAGAGCCGCAGAAAGGGATTTCAGATCATTGTCAGAAATACTGACACCCTTAATGCTGAGTGTTGTCAGTGAAGTAAGAGCATAGAGCGGTGTAAAATCAGAAACAGGGTTATTGTCCAGATACAAAGTCCGAAGGCTTGTCAGCAATGATAAAGGTGCAAGCGATCTGACTGAGTTGTTATTCAGATTCAGCGTAGTCAATCCACCGAGAACACTGAGCGGGGAAATATCTGAAATATAATTGCCTGCAAGGGAAAGGTTATTCAATGCGTATAGCCGGGCAACCTCTTCCAGAACATCATTTCCGAGGCGTTGATTATCCAGAACCAGACTCGTTTCCGTTGTGCTGTGCGCTGTTCCGGCAACTATAACAAGGTTTTCTTCCTCCTGATTTTTCTTTTTCGCTTCAATTGATGCGATTTTGGAATTAATTGCCGAATCAGAAGATTCCATGAATCTCAAGGCTTCTATTGCCCTGTCATAATTTCCGAGCGCCTCATAACACTGTGCCATGATCAGGAGGCACTCGTCCGTCATGTTGATCGAAGCAGCTTTTCTCAGGAGAGAAAGGGCATTTTCATAGTCTCCGTTCAGCGTGCTTGCCTGTGCGGCACTCATATAGCGGCTGTACTCTCTGTTTTCAGCTATCCCGCGTATAAGAAGAGCCATAGAAAAGACAACAACAGCAACGGCAGCAATCAGCACAATATACAGTGTTCTTTTCTTCCTTTGCTGTTCAGCCGAGAGCTTCCGGTGATAGATTGGCTGTGTATCCTCACCAGCAGGCTGGTTTTTCTTTTTACGGAGATATCGCTCATAACTGTCCTGTGCAGAAGCCGCGCGACGCTGAAGAAAACGCTCATAACTGTCCTGCGAGCTTTCGTGCTTATGCAGGCTCATCCGTTCTCATCTCCGGAACTACAGTTATCAGTGTTATCAGTCTCTTCCGTATTTTCAGACGTCATTTCTGAAAAAGGATCAAGCGTCAGACGAATCGGCTCTGTAGACAGGGCAAAAGGATCGTCATCATCCGCCTCAGGTTCAGGCTCCTTTTCAGGTTCCGCCGGGACTGAAGCTTCCTCTGCTGATACAGCAGGTTCTTCTGCAGAGACTGCTTCATTTTCTGCAGGATAGTTCTCTGCCTCTGTTGATGTTTCTTCTTTTACAGGTTCAACAGGCTCAGTTTCAGGCTTTGCAGGGTCCGAAACAACAGGAGGTTTTTCGTCCAGTTTGTTTCCTGGCTGCGGAGGAACTACATCTTCACTCTTCTTTTTCTTATTTTCAACAGTTGGCGGGAGAGTATGCCTCATCGAAAGTGCAGTGAAAACCAAGCCTATCAGCACCACAAGCACACTCAGTTCCGCCAGAATCTGAGAAGCTGAAAGTGAAACGCCAAGTTTAAATGCGGGAATAATATCAAAAATCACATGGCCGGCCAGAGGCAACAGGAAGAGAAAGACCAGCAGCCATTTTCCACGAAGGCCACCACATACTGTAACGGAATATACCGCGGTTATAACAAGATAGAAGAGAATGCTGATCATCATTCTCGGGATAGATGTTTCAACCTGGAGGAGATTATCATAGGTAAACAGACGGGCAACAAATGCCATTACTCCAAGTACAAAGGGGCCTGTTGTAGCCCAGAGCCATTTTCTACCGAACAGGAGCAGGGAAAGACCGTAAAGCAGACAGCTGCCGAGGAATAAAAGAAGTGAAAAGAATGTAAGCCTGTCTTCCAGCACGACTCTGTTGAGAAGGCCGCTGATCCCTCTGAGAACAAACCCGATAAGCAGGCAGACAAGTGCTGCTTTCACAGGAAAACTGCGGCGATCAAGAAGATACTTTTTCTCTTTCATAATCCGACCTCACATTAACTGAAGTTATATTATTGTATCACAATCCCCGGCACACTTCAACCAGTGTTCTCTCAACCAATATATAAATCGGCATCTCCCTTAACGCCCTCAATTGTCACGACAAGGTGGTTAGGCAGACAGACTATCATCTGTCCCTCATAACGTATTTCACCGGTATCAACACAAATATGATCCGGACAAACCGCTTCAATCATACAGGCAGAGCCGTTCTCTATCCGGAGTACGTTCGACCCCCCGTTAAGCTCATAATCGCCATTATGATCAAGAGGGATTTTATCCGTAACAACTCCGTCGACAGTTACAACTGCAACGCCGCCTTCATCTCTCCCATAAACAAAAAAGAAATAAAGTACTGCTGCCAAAATCAACAGGGATGCAATAAAAATTGCATCCCATCTTTTTGCTTTTTCGTTTTGCTTCATTTAAACGCCAGCAATGCCATGGAAATAATGCCGGCTGCAAGCAGTTCAATCGGAAGGCCGCGGAAGGATTTCGGTACGAAGAGCTCATCAATTTTCTCGCGCAGGGCTGCAAAAACGAAAAGTCCACAGAAGAAACCCAGTCCAACACCGACTGCCGTCAGCATAGCAGGAACAAAGCTGAGCCCATCAGCAATCATAGTAAGAGAAAGCCCCATCACTGCTCCGTTCACTGCGAGTACCGGGAAAAATGCTCCAAGATCTTTTTTGAACAGATTTCCGGCAAGCCACGCAACGAGATATGCCATACATAGAATCAAGGCCATAAAGACAAGGAGCTGTAAAAAGCCAAGATGCGCCGGTTCAAGAATAAAGGTATAAACTGCCCAGGTTAACGGTGCAGACAACAACACAACCACCAGCACGCCCAAGCCTGCTGCCAAAAGTTTGTTTTCTTTCTTAGAAAATCCGAGCAGCGTTGCAGAACCCAGGAATTTTTCAAACACATAGTTGTTTGCAAGTACACCGCCAAGTATCAGCAGAACAGCTGTTTTAAAAGTCATGATTCACTCCCCTCTTCTCCATCAGGAGATTCCTCAGTGAAACTTTCCGTCCATTCGGAAAACCATGCAGTAACATTCGTTTTCCCGTTTTTGTGATTGAGCACTGCAGCTGCACACGCAAGAGCCATAAAACCACCGGCACTCTGAATGAACACTGGGATACGGACGTCATTCAGAGCAGCAATTTCCACACCTGCAAAGGAACCGGCCCCTAGTACTTCACGCAGGGCAGCAACAGAGAGAAGGATGAGTGCAAAAAGCAGACCGCATTTTAAACTCACGCCCAACGCTTTATCGGTTTTCTGGCTTAAGGCTTCTCTCCCGAAAGCAAAAACGAGCAGGTCCACCGAAAGAACTGAGATATAAATGCCAAGCAGCTGATAAACAGACGGAAAGAGTGCATGCGCCAGCAGTTCTATAACGGAGGTTACTCCGGCTGCAATCAGAAAGACTGCAGGAATGGTTGCCTGCTGCGGTATCAGCTTCTGAAGTACGCTGAGAATACCTGTCGTAAGGACCAGGATGATCAGCAACAGTGCTGACATTCCAAGTGCAGCACGTACATCCGATGTAGCTGCAACTGCGGGGCAGAGCCCAAGCAGCATCACCATAGCCGGATTATCAGCAATCAGACTTTGTAAAGATCGTTTTTCTGTCATGTCTTATATCCCTCCGCTATTCTGAAGGTTTTGGAAAGCTGCAAAGACATCGTATACAGCTGTCTTGACAGCATTGCTGCTCATGGTTGCACCTGCAATCAAAGTATCCTCAGCAGTAAAGCTGTCTGCCGTCAGCCCGGTAAAACCGGCTTTGTAAGAGCTTTCATCCAGTGTATAGCTGGAGAAGTATTCCTTTTCCAGGATCAGCTCGTCAGCGTTCATGCTTACAATCTTACCTGTACCATCCAGAACAAAACGGGTAACCAGCTGCATATCCCCAAACCCGAATGTACGGGAGGTAAAGCCGTAATATGTCTCCCCGCCGCTGAGCAGCTTATAGGCACCTGTAACAGAATTAAAGGTTTCCGGTGCAAGTACCGTAAGCTCCAAATCATCTCCGGTAAGCTTCTTGAAAGCTTTCGTGTCCTTTTTCAAGTAATCTTTCCGGTTTGTTTCGGCATCTGCAGCCGCTTCTTCCAGAGCCTGAGCCGGCGCAGAATCTGTGATATCATTTCCCTTGGTATCATATGCTTTTACAACACCAGAGGCATTGACGACGATCAGGTACAGATCCTCACCATCTCCGGCAAAATAGGCCATGCCGGTATCAGCTGTCGATTTCATAGCCGTCTGCAGGAGCGTGCCGGATGGCTGAAGCTCTTCTGCCTGAACGATGCCGGAATTGTTGGCAATGCCAGGGAAAACCACAGGCAAAACCTCATTCAGTGCCTGCAGAGGATCTTTATATCCTTCCGCTACCAGCCCGTTGTCAACGAGAGCCGAGAAACCATCCGCAATGGCCTTTTTAAAGGCTGAGGAAGAGAAAGTGACGCCTGCAACCAGACTGACATCCGACAGAGCAGAATCCTGCCCGATATACGTGAGCGGGTAAGTATCAACACCCATATCCTTCGTGTCTGGATACGCATCAACCTGGGCGTTAATAATTTTTCCCTCCGGATCAACTGCAAAAGAGATCTCAATAGGCTCATGGGTGTATCCTTCCGTAGTGGAAAGGCGCAGAGCAAAACCTGCATCCGGCGTGACAGAATGAATATAGCGGACGGTATCCGGTACATTCTTGAGTTCAGATGCCTCCGGTTTTGAAGCGTCGTAAAGAAGCTTAAATCCCTCTGCCTCGGGCAGCAGTCTAAAGAGCGGTTCAAGGACAGCGGCATTGTCATTCCACTCAATGACCGGTGCCGTATAACTGTTAACGCCGAAAAGGATGCCGGCAAAAACAGCGAATATCACGATCAGGCAAATCGCTGAACTGCCGAAAGAGTTATTGTTCTTATCCATCTCAGACACCTCCCAGCGGTTTGTTGCGTGTTAGCTTCTCAATCAGCGGCGTGAGAACATTCATCACCAAAATAGAGAATGATACTCCTTCGGGATAGGCAAACCAGTAACGGATAGCAAAAGTAATCAAACCGCAGCCAAAAGCAAACACCATTCTCCCCTTTGCATTGATCGGGGTTGTAACATAGTCTGTTGCCATAAAGACAGCGCCAAGAATCAGCCCTCCGGACAGCAGTTCATAAACTGCCAGAGTAAGACTGCCGTATCCGAGCAGAGAACACACAAATACCGTAGCTGCAAAGATAGCGGGAATATACCATTTAATCACTTTGCGGGCTACGAGAAAAGCATAACCCAACAGCAGAGCGATGATGCATGTTTCGCCGACAGCTCCGCCGCGAAGGCCGAGCAGCATATCCTTCAGGGCCGGGAGTGCCTCTGTATTGCCCTGAGAGATGAATTCCAGCGGTGTAGCAGAACTGACTGCATCAGCAGCCGCTCCGATGATTGGCTTCGCGCCTCCCGCAACAGAAGAGAAGGCGAGCAGCATAAATATTCTGCCGGTAATGGCAGGATTTGCAAAGTTTTTACCCATACCGCCAAAAAGTTTCTTTGCTACGACAACAGCAAAGGCAGCACCGACGGCGCACTGCCAGAGAGCAACATTCGTGCTCAGATTCAAACCAAGAAGAATACCTGTAACAACGGCGCTCAGATCACCGATCGACTGAGGCTGATCCGTTACGAGGTTAAAAACCGCTTCTGCAATAACTGCACTAACTGTGCATACAAGAAGAACTGCAAGTGCCTTTGTGCCAAAAATAACACAGGCAGCAAAGCAGGCAGGCAGCAGAGCAATCACGACATCCGCCATCAGGCGGCGGCTGGTTACATCGCTGTGGATATGCGGAGAAGGAGCACTAATCAGATTCTTATCCATCTTACTTTCCTCCTTCTTTCCTGGCGTTATTATAACTGCGGATAAACCCTTTCGCAGCGTGGTTGGACTCAGCAAGCGGCCTGTGAGCCGGGCAGACAAATGTGCAGGAGCCGCATTCCATGCAGAGCGAAACCTGTTCTTTTGTCAGGATAGCGGCACGTTCCTCATCGTCTTCCCTTTCCATAGCATGCGCAAAGGCAGTAGGATTCAGACCCAGCGGGCAGGCTTCCACACATCTGCCGCAATGGATACAGGGAACGGGATCAGTCTTCCGGCTGTCAGCTTCATTGAAGAAGAGGACCGCATTGGTAGCTTTCAGAATCGGTGCTTTCAACGACTGAACAGTCTTTCCCATCATCGGGCCACCATAAATGACCTTGGCCGGCTGTTCTTTCCATCCACCGCAGTATTCTGCAACATAGGAAAGCGGGGTCCCGATCGGGAATTCAACATTGCCCGGATTGGCAATTGCAGAACCATCAACTGTAATACTGCGGCTGATCAGTGGGGTACCGTCTATGAAATAGCGGCCAACCATTGCAAGGCTCGTTACGTTAATGATAATAACTCCCAGAGAAGCAAGGCGCTGCCCCGGACCGACAACCTTGCCGGTTGCATTAAACAGCAGTACCTGTTTGGCACCCTGTGGATATACACTGTCAAGCGGCATGACGTTCACTGCACTGTCCTCTGCGAAAACCTCCCGGAGGTGAGCAATTGCGTCCGGTTTGTTGCTCTCAATACCGATGATAAACTCTTCTGACTTCAGATATTCTTTCAGGAGATCAACACCTTTTTTGATCCAGTCAGCATGTTCAAGCATCATGCGATGATCACTGGTGATAAACGGCTCACATTCAGCGCCGTTAATCAGAACGGTTTTTATGGGATTTTTCCGGACAGCATCCAGCTTTGCCCAGACAGGGAAAGCCGCGCCTCCCAGGCCTACGATACCTGCATCTCTCACTGCCTGCAGGAATGAATCGAGGTCAGAAACCTGCGGAGGTGCAAGAGCGGGATCTCTTTCCATCTTTCCGTCTGATTCGATACGGATTGCCTGAGCGGGTCTCCCCGTCAGTTTATAAGCTTCTACTGCCTTCACTGTTCCGGATACTGTTGCATGGACAGGCGAGGAATTCTTTCCTTCCTCTTTCGCAATCAACTGGCCGAGGAAAACATGATCTCCCGGCTGAACAATCGGTACTGCCGCGTCGCCGGAATGCATATTTGTCGGGATCAGCACCTCCGCAGGCGGTGGTGCAACAACAGACTGCATTTCAGCAGTATTTTTATGATGCGGCACTTTTACTGCTGATATTTTCTTTTGAAATAAAGCCATGGACTTCATCCTGCTTTCTTTTTTGATCAAATCTGTTTCAAACTGAAGGTGTGAAACAAACTATTCCTTCACAATCAGTTTCTCAAAGCCTGCCGAACAGCGCTGTTCCCCATCGGGGAAAAACCAGCAGACTTCCACGTCTTCGAGTGAATCAACAAGTTCGCGGCATTCGTCATATTCCATGCAGAAAAGTGCTGTTGAGAGCGCATCTGCCAGGCCGCTGTCTTTTGTAATTACTGTAAGCCCGGTATACCACACAGCCGGATACAGCGTATCCGGATCGATAATATGATGCCACCGTTTACCTTCTGCCACGAAAAACCTCTCATAGATGCCTGAGCTGACACAGGCTGTATCTGCAATGCGGATATTCAATGCAAATTCCCCGTCGGGATCGAGGGGATTACGTATTCCCGTTTTCCAGCCTGTTCCATCCGGCCGATTCCCGACAATACGGATATTCCCACCGATATTCAGGACATACCCGAAAGCATTCTGGCTTTCCAGCCAGCGTGCTGCCATCTCTGTAGCATACCCTTTTCCCAGGGCTCCGACATCAACAGAAGCCTCAGGGTCCGAGAGGCGGACCGTACAGGCATCCCTGTCTATTTCCAGGAGATCAATCCCCGTATGCAGTGAAGCCTTTTGCAAAGCTTCATCTGAAGGAATTGTCGCCTTTTCCGAGTGGTTTGAAGCTGCCTCCCGGCAATCATGCCAGAGCCGCAGAACGGCCCCGAGCATAACATTCATCTGTCCCGAAGTCAACGTATACATCTCTTTCGCATAAAGGAGGAAATCAACAAGTTTCTGATCCACCGATACCGGTTCACCGCCGGCAAGACGGTTTATCGTACAGAGATTATTGATCCCTGCATACTCATGATAAATGTCAAACAGGCGGTGATAATCCTCCAGTATATGCGACACGTCGGCAGAACGGTCATCAAACCGTTCTGCCGAGTCGCCTGAATAATCATAGATATAGGAGACGGTATCAAAATAGGAGAAGTAGACTTTCCCTTTCGGTTCAATCTTAACACTTTGCTGCTCCTTTGCACCGCAGCTAATCAGAATGGTACAAAGAGTCAGCACGCAGATAAGTGCGGTCGTTTTTCTCACTGTTTTTGAATTCAGCATCCCCTTATTTTATTACTTCAAAAGATCAGGCAGCGTAACCGATTGCCTTTACGAGAACATCGATCATGCCGTCAACGCTGATAGAAACAGAGGCAAAGAGTGCTTCATCAACGAAGACATTGTGGCCTTCCTCATTGACTTTCAGCTCTGCGCCTTTAAGTTCCTCAGCCGTCTTGCCGGCGGCATACTGTGCAAAGTTGGCAGCCTGCTCATACCATTCGAGGGTAGCATTAGAGAACTTGACCATGTTGTAGTCTTCCTTCAGTTCACGCTTGGTGCCCTTAAAGGTGATATCGCCGATTTCGCCTTCGTCATCAATCTTGATCTGGGGCTGGATCGCATCTTCAACAGCAGCAACAACCTTGCCCTCAGCATCAACGACAGCTGCAGCAAAATTGGTGTACATCTTGACAACGCCTTCCTCGTCCTCAGTAGCAGCAACGGACTCTTCAGCAGTCGTATTGCAGGCAAGGCCGAGCGTGCATTCACCGTTTGCAGTGAAGGCAAAAGCCTGGTCGTCAGCACATGCCTTGGCAACAGCCTGCTGAATGTCGCTGACAGAGATGGAAACGGAAGCATGCAGCGCTTCATCTACAAACACAGTGTGCTCTCCATCAAGAACCGTCGGCTCACCAAGAACTTCTTCAGCCGTCTTGCCAACAGCCCACTGTTCAAAATTGGCAGCCTGCTGATACCACTCAAGAGTTGCATCGGAGAACTTGACCATGTTATAGTCTTCCTTCAGTTCAACCTTAGAAAGGAATTCTTTTGCAGTGTCAACTTCGCCGTCGGTGACATCCATCTTGCTCTGTGCGCAGTCAATGCGGCAGGCAACAATCTTGCCGTCCTTATCTACGACAACAGCTGCAACCGTAGCATCAACCTGTGCATTGTTCGTCTTGGAAGAATTTGTGCTGACAACAACACCCATACCGAGTTTGTACTCTCCGCCGTCCGCGGTCCAGGCACCCATTACAAGCACCATGCAGAGCAGGAGAGCAATTGCGATAATTTTCTTCATGTGTATTCTCCTTAAAAATATAATTCTTTCAGTGTTTTTTTACTCTGAAATTGATAATATTTTATCATCTTTTACATTCTCTGTCAATCAAATCTGAAATGAAAAAGCGCCGAAAAAATCTCTTGTTCAACGATTTATTGTGTGATAAAATTGTTCAATAAAACAAAAGGATTTATGCTTTGAATAAAAAGAATTTTTCCCTTATTTTTTTCTCTTTTCTGGCTGTACTGGTGCTTACATCCGCTTTGGAGAAACACAAGCCGGCTGACCATATTCCGACAGAAGACACAGCACCTTCTCCCATAACTGAGACTTCGGTTATACCACCCTCACACTCGCCAAAACCTGTTCCCACTCCGGCCCCGACTCCGTTGCCGACACCCGCTCCAACAGAACCGCCATATGAAGGAGAACTGATCGCCGAATATGCCCTGCAGTATGACGGATATGACTATCTTTACGGTGGCAAAGATCCTGAAACAGGCTTCGACTGTTCGGGACTTGTTTTTTACGTATACCGCCAATTTGGTTACCGCCTAAACAGGGTTGCAGAAGACCAGGCAAAGAATGGCTCTGAAGTGGAATCCCTGGAAGATCTTCTGCCTGGAGATGTGCTCTGTTTTTCATGGATTACCGGCTCCTATATCAACCATGCCGGTATTTACATTGGTGACGGCTGTTTTATTCACGCTATGGATTCCGAGCACGGAGTACTTGTTTCCTCATTGGATGAGTATTTAGAGACTCATAAATGTTATCCGCGCAGAGTTATAGGGGAAGTGGAAAAGCGCTCCCTTGCCGACATTGTGGCGCAGGAGCGTTGGGAAGAAATGCAGATGGCGGCATATGAATATGACGGTTAGACCGCACTCCCGGACAGGGAGTGCGGTCTCATTTATCCTTCGCGGAAGTCAAATGTGCGGTATTGAATTGCTTCTGCTATATGATCCGGCAAAATATTATCTTCCCCGGCAAGATCTGCAATGGTCCTCGCAACACGGAGAATACGGTCATAACTGCGTGCTGTAAGCCCCATGGCATCAAAAGCCATCTGCATCAGCTTTTCGCATTCCTCCGAAAGAGCACAGTATTCGCGAAGCTCCTTTGTACCGATATATGCGTTACACATGGTACTGTTCCCATAACGTCTGCGCTGTATTTCCCGGGCAGCATTTACACGTTTTCTGATCGAGGCGGAGCTCTCACCGGGCTTGCGGCTTTTCAGTTCGTCAAATTCCAGTGAGGGAACCTGAACAATCAGATCGATTCTGTCAAGCAGAGGCCCGGATATCCGGCTCTGGTATCGCTTGATATCAAAGGATGTACACTTGCATCTTCCCGATGGATGTCCGTACCAGCCGCATTTGCAGGGGTTCATGGCACAGACCAGCATAAAGCGGGAAGGGTAAGTAACCGTGCCAGAAACTCTTGAGACTGTCACTTCACCGTCCTCAAGAGGCTGACGAAGCACCTCAAGAGCATCACTGCGGAATTCAGGCAGTTCATCAAGGAACAGAACGCCGTTATGTGCCAGGCTGATTTCCCCCGGCCGGGGTACAGAACCGCCTCCGGACAAACCTGCCGCCGACACCGTATGATGAGGGGACCGAAACGGCCGGGAAGCCACAACTGGATGTGCCCGGGAGGTAAGGCCGGCTACAGAATAGATTTCCGTGGTGGAAATCATTTCCTCGCGGGACATATCGGGCATAATGGTTGGCAGACGCTTCGCCATCATCGATTTGCCCGCGCCGGGACTGCCTTCTACCAGGATATTATGCCCTCCTGCTGCAGCAATTTCAAAGGCGCGTTTGATATTTTCCTGTCCCTTGACATCAGAAAAATCCAGGAGAGTATCGCAATAGGATTCGACATCCGGTTCCTTCGCTGATTCAATCAGTTTTTCCCCGCGAAGATGTGCAACCAGGGTTTTTACATGATCTACCGGATAGACACTTATTCCGCTGGCGAAAGCCGCTTCCACAGCATTTTCGGCAGGTACAAACAGGTGCTTCACTCCGGAGCGCAAAGCTGCGATTGCCATCGGAAGGGAGCCGAGAACCGGCCGGACTTCACCATCAAGAGACAGCTCACCTATAAAAGCATAATCCTCCGGGGGAATATCAATTACCCGTTCTGCTCTGCTTTTTGCCGTACCCTGTGCTGCAAGGATTCCTATCAGTACAGGAAGATCATAGACTGTACCGACTTTGCGTTTATCAGCAGGTGCCAGATTGACTGTCAGGCGGCTGGGCGGAAAGCTGTAACCGCAGTTCTTGATTGCTGCGCGGACACGTTCCCGTGACTCCTTGACTGCCGCATCCGGAAGTCCTACAATTTCGAACCCTGGCAATCCCCCGGATATATTGACTTCAACCGTGACCGGAAATCCTCCGATTCCGTCTACCCCGAAACTTTTTACATCCGCAAACACAGTCAGAGATGCCTCCCCTCTTTACAAACTCATACAAAGTCGATTTTCCATGGCTGAAAATGGAGATGATCCGCCGATACCAGCCGGAAGCATGTACCGTCCAGCCAGCCGTTAAAAGCAGACTGACAGGCACGGCCGTGCAGATGTCCGTACCAGCAGTATTTCACCTCATATTCCCTGAGGAGTTTCAGAATTCCTTCGCATCGATAATTCAGATATACCGGAGGATAGTGCAGAAAAACCAGTTTTTTACATTCTCCGGCGGCTTCCAGGGATGTCTTCAGCCTTTGGATTTCACGGTTCATGATTTTGACATCCTGCTCCGTCCCATTTTCTTCTTCATAAAACCACCCTCTGGTACCGCATATAGCATAGCCGTTATAAAAAAAACAGTTGTTATTCAGAATTTCAATATTCCGGAAATTATGATTATCGAAGAACTGTCTGATCTTTGTGACTGTGGTCCACCAGTAATCATGGTTTCCCTTCAGAATAATTTTTTTCCCGGGAAGTGCGTTAATAAAGGCAAAGTCATCTTTGCTCTGCTCCAGCCCCATCCCCCAGCTCAGGTCACCGCACAGAACGCAGAGATCCTCTTCCGTCAGAGATTCGAAGCCGGCTATCAGCTTTTGTTCATGATTTGCCCACACCTGCCCGAAAACATCCATCGGCTTGTCAAGACCGTGTGCCAGGTGTAAATCTCCAATCGCATACAGTGACATACTCTTACTCTGATTCCTTATTCAAATGCGTCTTCCAACAGACGCACATAGGTTTTTCCATCCGTACCTTTGGGCATGTAAACTTCCACAACATCAAAACGTGGCTGGAGCTCTGTCTGGTTTTTTAAAAGATAATACTTCGCCGCAAGAATAATCTTTTTCTGCTTACTTCGTGTAACAAATTCTCTCGCTTCTCCATAGTCAGCATTCCGGCGCAGCTTTACTTCAACAAAACAGAGATATTCGCCCTTCTGTGCAATAATATCAATTTCTCCCACTCTGCAGAGAAAATTTCTCCGGATAACAGCATAGCCTTTCTTCTGCAGAAAGGCTGTCGCAATATCTTCTCCGAGAGTTCCGATTTCTCTTTTTCCCATCAGTGCATCTTTTTCAGGAAGCTCGGGCGATGCACAGGGCTAGGGCCGAACTGTCGCAGAGCATCATAGTGAGCTGCTGTTCCGTAGCCCTTATGCTTTTCAAAACCGTACTCCGGATATTTTTCCGCAAGTTGAAGCATATATCTGTCTCTCGTAACCTTGGCCAATATGGAAGCCGCGGCAATATCCGCACAAGCGGCATCCCCTTTAATGATGCAGCGGCAGGGGCGGCAAATACCTTCGCTGCGGTTCCCGTCAATCAGGCACAGCACCGGTTCCGGATTCAGTTTTGCAATTGCCCGGTTCATCGCCAGATAGGTTGCACCAAGAATGTTCAGTGATTCGATTTCGTCCACCGAGGCGAATGCAACCCCATATGAAACGGCGACCTCTGTAATTACAGCATAAAGCTCTTCACGTTTTTTCTCCGTAAGCTTTTTGGAATCATTGAGCCCCGGAAGATCTATTCCAAACGGCAGAATACAGGCAGCCGCACAAACCGGGCCAGCCAAAGGGCCGCGCCCGGCTTCGTCCACGCCGCACAGAGGCATATATCCTTCTTCGGCAATCGTCTTTTCCAGCATCCAGAGATCCATCATTCAGGCCTTTCCAGAGAGAGCCTGCCAAGTTTTCCTTCGTGAAGTTCCCGAAGAAGCGTTATAGACATTCTTTCTGTATCCGCTTCTCCTCCGGATACCAGAAAGCCACGCTTTCTTGCTGCTGCCTCCAAAAGTTCATAGCCGGAAGCATCCTGAGCCGGCTGCAGCTTGTAGCGGTTAAGAAGTGCATCCGGATACATTTGTTTGAGCCGCAGCATCAGATTGGCAGCAAGCGCTTCCGTATCAAACACTTCCGTTTTAATGGCGCCGGTAATTGCCAGGAGCTCTCCGACTTCCTGGCTTTCAAAACGGGGCCATAAAATTCCCGGCGTGTCAAGGAGCTCAATGCCATTTGGTAAGGTGATCCACTGCTTTCCACGCGTCACTCCGGGTTTATCTCCTGCAAGAGCAGCTTTCCTGCCTGCTGCTTTGTTGATAAAAGTTGATTTCCCTACGTTTGGTATTCCGAGGATGACACAGCGGAGCAGTCTGCCTGCCTGACCTTTGCTTTCATAATAGCTGATTTTATCTGCAAGGAGTTTTCTGACTTCCGAAGAAAAGCTGTTGACGCCTTTACCGGACTTCGCATCCGTCACCATAACAGGCTGTCCCTCACGCTCAAGCGCAGTCTTCCATTCTGCTGTAATCCCGGCATCGGCAAGATCAGACCGGTTGAGGATCACGAGCCGGGGCTTTTCTCCAGCAATCGTCTGAATATCCGGATTACGGCTGGCACGTGGTATCCGTGCATCCAGAATTTCACAGACTGCATCCACCATGGAAACATGCTCTTCGATCATCCGGCGGGCCTTTGTCATATGCCCCGGATACCACTGGATATTCAGCTTTTCATAGGGCAGATCATTCATCAGTAAACTGAACCGAAAGACGTGGTTGGAAAAATAACCATATACACTTTTCCTATAATCAGGCGGGTATCCACCATGCCAATTTCTTTTTTGCGGCTGTCAGTGGACATGTTGCGGTTATCCCCCATCACAAAAACACAGCCCTCAGGAACCGTCTGTGGTCCGATGAAATCCAGCTTGCGGTTCGTCAGATCATTGATATAATCCTCTTCTATCGGCTCCCCGTCAATATAGACAACACCGTTATCAAAGTCGATATTGATAGTCTGCCCTTCCGTGGCAATGACCCGCTTGACCAGTGCTTTGTTGGGGCTGTATTCATCCTTCTTGAATACAACAATATCTCCGGCTTTCGGCTTATAAAAGAGACCGGATACCAGCATTTTATCCGCATTCTGCAGAGTAGGTACCATGGAAGTACCCTTAACATCAATCACCCGTACAAAGAACAGGAAGATTACCACGCAGACTGCCAGCGCAATCAGCAGGGACTGAATCCATTCATATGTACTCTTGTTATTTTTTGCAATCTGTTCTTCTTTTGTCATAGAAAATCACCTCGAAAATGATTATATACCTCTTTTTCGCAGGGAATTGAGCAGTCTTTTACGGAAAAAACGGGATGCACACCCTGCCCTCATCAGAAAACTCACGCGCGAAACTCTGCCAGGCTGCTTCTTGGACTGCAGGAAGAAAGCCTTCGCTCGTTCGTAGTCTTGCTGATTTTTAGTTGTCATATTGTTGTTAACATAATTTTTGATCTCTCCTTCAGAAACTGCCGAAGGAGAATCCCTGTGTGCAGACAAATAACTGAAAGCGAGGAATTGCCGGAATTCCCTTGATTGGGAAATACCGTTCAGATTGTACCGATAATAGAGCAGCACCTCGTCGATTATACCCAGGCGATACCCCTTTTCCAGTGCTCTGAGAAGAAAATCATAGTCTTCACAGCTGTCAATGTCCCTGTAGCCATCCAGCTGTTCATAGACTTCCCGGCGCACCATCCATGTCGGATGACAGAGTCCGTTTTCAAACTGAAGGATCCGCTTCAGCTGCTCCTCTGTTTTATAAGTATGTCCGCCTGCGACGGGCATTCCGTTTTCATCAACATACTGTGTTACAGCCCCGACAATATCAAACTGTTCATGTTCCATAAACGCCAGCTGTTTTTCAAGCCTCTGCGGCATGGAGATATCATCAGCATCCATCCGCGCCAGAATTTCGCCGCGAGCCGCTGTGATTGCTTTGTTGAGCGACCTTACCAGGCCAAGATTTCTCTCATTGCGAAGAATTATCACACGGCTGTCTTCTGATGCAAAAGCATTTACCGCTGTGACGGCAGCTTCATTTTCCGGATTGTCAATCACAATAATGAGCTCAAGATCATGCAGTGTCTGCCTCAGGATGGAGCTTACGGAAGAGCGGATGTAGTCCTCACTCTCGTTATATGTACTCATAATAACAGAAACCAGAGTCCCCACCTCCCGCTCACATGTATTAAATTATAATAGCGTTTTTTCAGGTTTTTGTCCAGCATTTTTATGCTCCGCCTGTCAGCTTCAGGAGCGCACAGGCAAGCTTCTCACAGCCGTAATAGTTAAGAAACATAACGATTTTCCGCCCTTTTGACTGTTCCTGATAAGTCTGGTTCTGAAGAAGATGCGGAATCTTCTTCTGTACATAGTTTCTCAACTTCTGCAGCACTTCCTTTTTATCCGGACTGTGCTGATAGTTAACCCTCTTGATCGCATCCAGCAGCACATGGCTCAGAATCAGATAATCCTTTCCCTCTTTTCCATTTTCATCCAGAAAGGAGCAAATGTCGTCAATAACAGCCAGCAAATCGAGATTTTTTCTGGAATTCTGGTTTGTCATCGTTGAGGTATGACCGCAACGGTAATCATAGAGGGCTTCCTCAATAAAGATGATTTTATCAGCCTTAGCCAGCAGTTTTGCGGAAAAAGCCAGATCTTCATACCATCTGCCCTCCGGAAAGCGGATGTTCCCAATGCTTTCCCTGCGAAAAATCTTATTCCACACCGGACCGGAGGCAGATATACTCTTTTCCTCTGTACGCGCCGGCTGGTAAATCTTTCCCTCCGGCTCCACACGCCAGCAGTCACACACAGCGATATCTGCATCTTCCTGTTCAGCTGCACTGCAGAGTTTTGAGAACATATCCGCATGGGCAATATCATCACTGTCGGTAAACCCAATGTACTCCCCACTGGCTTCTTTCAGTGCCAGATTTCTCGCTCTGGCCTGTCCGCCGTTTTCCACTGTCATTACGCGGATCAGATCCGGCCAGGCTTTTCGGTATTCCTCAATAATTTCAGGAGAACTGTCTGTTGAACCGTCATTGACAAGTATAATTTCATAATCCGTCATCTCCTGTTTTACGAGCGAATCCAGACAGGTACGAAGATATTTTTCGGCATTGTACACCGGTACAATAATACTCAGGCGCATCCGGCATCACCCTCCTTTGCTGCCTTGCGCGTCTGAAACCAGATCAAAGCAAAAACTGCTGCCATATATATGGAAGCATTCGGCCTTCTCAGCATCGCCCCGGAAAAATGGCAGAGCCCCAGTTGCAAAACGAAGCACATCAACAGTGTAAAATTCAGCAGAGACATACTCCCTTTGAAATCAGAAACCAGGAGCATCATGATTCTGGCAAACAGGAACAGAACTGCAAAAGCATAAAAGGCAATGCCGATATAACCGTAATAGTAATAAACAGCATACCAGTCATTTTCCAGATCATCTTCCGTATTGCCGAGCGCAGCAATTTCAAAGCCCGTAAAGCGAGTCAGCACATCGCTGTCTTCAAAGATAAACTGTGCATTGAGCTTCTTCATATTGCGGGTATCTCCCAGAATCTCGCCGTTCACCGTACCATTCAGGGCAATAATCGTCCTGTCCACATCGTAGCGGACGCGTAGATTGTTGACTGTGCTGGCAATAAAGCCGTTATAATACTCTGTCAGATGCTCATGGACAACCGGGTTGCTCAGCTTCTCCTCCAAAGACAGGCTGTATATATCATATCCGAGATCGGCCATTTCCTGCACAAAGTGTGCTTCTTTGTCGCTCTTTCCTTTTCTTTCCAGTGCTTCCATTTCCGCCCGTGGTGTCATCGGATATACAACAACAGAAAGGGCGAAAAATACTGCCATCTCTCCAAGAAGTATTCTATCACTTCTGCTCAGTTTTTCCTTCACAAGGAAAGAGCGGAAAATCACAAAAACGGGAAAACCCGCCGTCACTGCCAGCAGAGTCAGATAGCATGCTGTGGTAGCGTTCGTAATCAGCATTATGAAAAGCAGCGGCGGAAGCATATAGCGAAGCCATGGTTTTTCTGTTTTAAAAGTCAGCAGTGCAGTGAACACTGCCAGAGAAGAAAGAATATCACTGTGGCAGCTTCTGTTGCTGTCAATCACCCAGCCGGATATACCGATTTTTTCTATAATATAGGTATGGGTATAGCTGTTCGTCACCGCAGAGAGGAGCACGACCGTTGTTACCAAAGCAGCGCAAACCCAGAATGCACTGACAGTCTGTCCCCGGCGCTGCCTGGAATCGATACAGCAGCAGAAGCAGATTGCCGTAACAGGGAGAGAAACTACCTTGGCAATATAGTTGACATCCTGTGCGAAACTGATATATCCTATGCGAAAGCCGTTGGCAACGTGCAGCAGGAACACAAGCGCTGTTATTCCCATCGCTGCAAAGAAACCGAGTGAACGTTTCTTCAACAGCACATAAAATACCAGTGCAATCATCATCGCAAGGCGAATCAGCCCTGCCACAGTTCCTGCTTCGTTTTGAGTAAAGAAAGCGAGTACATCGAGCGGCGGCTGGACAGCCAGAAACAGGAAAATCCAGTTTTCCTTCATCCAAGTAAGAATGTCAGTTTTCCTTGTCACTGCACAGCTCCTCAATCAGATTCACCCATTGTTTTCCAACCGCTTCCCTGCTGAACATTTGGAGAGAGGCTCTTGATGCCCGGGCCATTTTCCCCCTCAGCTCATCGTCTCTCATTAATGATGCCAGTGCATCCCGGAACTGCTCCATACTGTGAACTAGATATCCGTTTTCTCCATTCTGCACCATCATAGAGAGTCCTCCCCGTGTATCGCAGGCTACGATCGGAAGACTTCCTCCCATGGCTTCCAGCAGCACAAAAGGAAAACCCTCGCTGTAGGAAGACAGTGCATAGACAGATGCCTCTGCCATTGCTGTTTCAATCTCCTCGGAAGAATACCTTCCCGCAAGCTCAACATACTGTTCTGCTTTGCAGGCCTTTATTGTTTCCTGCAGATGCCGGTATTCTTCTCCGTCACCTACAATCTTCAGATTCCACTCCGGGAATGCCGGATGCAGCTGTGCAAAACATTCGATGAGGCGGTCAAACCCCTTAACGGGATGGAGCCTTCCCGCGGCAATCACTTCTTTTTTCTTTCTCTCAAGAGACGCCTCGGGAGGTAAAACACTGATAAAATTCGGGATATATTCCACTCTGGTATGCGTGTTGTCCTTCATAATTTCCCGTACTTCCGTAACCATTTTGGGGCTCAGGAGTACAAGGAGATCTATATTTCCGTAATCGCGGGAAAAATGTTTTATGAGTGGCTTTTTAAATGCATGGTCCTCATGAAACTGCGCAATTTTAATTACATCTTTATGGCCGTAACGGGAGAGCAGCACGGCATATTCGTCTCTTGTACTTACAATAATCCCGGAAGAGATACTTCTGATTGCATGGATAATCAGCAGACGTTTAGCAAGAAGTGTTTTTGCAGCTCGCGCGCCTTCCCGTAAAACAGAACCTGGTTTTCGAGCAGCAAGCGCAGCCCGGAATTCCTCTCGGTTCGGAATATCGTCATAGAGATAGTGAATTTGTACCCGGCTGTCAATCGGATAAGCAGAGCCCGAAGGCATGTTATAAAAGGACAAAATATGTACCTGATAATGGTCAGCCATCAGATTGGCAAATTCTGCCACGGCTTTCTGCAGGCCGCCGTAAGCCATATGCAGTGACAGAATATATAGATCTTTCATGGCAGATACCTCCTGTGAGTGACCGGGAAACAGCCCGGTATAAGGTAAACCGGCACCCTCCCATGGGGAAGATGCCGGATTGGAA
>JAEEGF010503907.1_pt1 | contig 22916 bp, 10 predicted proteins | sample 9134171 | NCBI WGS metagenome assembly JAEEGF01 (sample SAMN16246542, study PRJNA631951) | gut metagenome | biome: gut microbiome; feature: rumen; material: AP-attached | host: Bos | place: Iran: Karaj | collected 2018-10
ACCTTCTTGGCCGTGTAGAACGGGCAGATCCAGTAGAAGCCCGTCCGGCTGAACGTGCCGCTGTACTTGCCGAACCACGTCGTCACCCGTGCCTCGTTGGGCTCCAGCATCAGGAAGCCGCACCACATGATGATGTTCACCAGCAGGAGCAGACAGCTGCCGCCCAGCATCCAGCCTCCTGCGTGGCCGTTGCTGGCGTCGAGCAGAATAATACTGCTTATAATAAAGTAAGCCGACAACGCCAATACGGCCAAGTTCACGAACAGCATCAGGAAGCCGTTCATCACTAATCCATTGAATTGATACTCTTTTGTTTCCATAATAATTAACGTTTAATAGTTGATATCATTTTGATAGCGCAAAGATATGCTTTTATTTTGGAATGGCAATGGAAACGGGCGAAACATTAACGACAATTAACAGTAAGAGGGCAACTCCCTCGGAAGGAGCGCCCTCTTGCTGTTGATAGGTGTCTGAGCTGTTACTTCACCAGAATCTTCTTCACGGTGCCGTCCTCCTGGCGGACGATGTTCAGCCCCTTCTGGAGCGTCGATGTGCGTCGGCCGTCGAGGCGGTAGTATTCCGTTGGTGAAGGGTGAAGGGTGAAAGGTGAAAGGAGAATAGGCTCTACGGACACGGGGTTGTCGATGACCTTGTAGCGGAACTCGACTACGTCGCTCTCGGCCATGCCGTTGGCAACGGCCATCGCGCGGATGGTCAGCTCCTCGCCGGTGGCGGTGATGGGGCCGGTGTAGGTCAGCACATTGGCGTTCTGGGCGTCGCAGGGGCAGGAGCCGTCCAAGGTGTAGAGGATGGTGGCCCCGGCGGTCTGGCAGGTCAGGCGGATCTCGGCACCACGGTATATCTCGGTGCCGCTCATGCGCGATGACCTGGGGGCATAGACGTACATCAAGGCCGCGTCGCGGACGGTGACGAGGGTGGTGGCGGCGAGGTCGGGGTCGTCCGTCAGGGAGAACCTGACGGCGCTCTGACCGAGGCTGTTGGCGGTGAGGGTGAAAGCGCCATTGCCGTTGGGGGTGACGGTTACTACGTCGTCAGTGAGGGCGGTGGCGGTGAGCGTCTTGCCCTTGGCGGCCTCGGCGGGAAGGATGCTGACGTTGACGGTATATTCGCTGCCTTCAGACAGGTTGACGATGGAGTCAGCGACAATGGCCGTGATGCGCTGCTCGACATCGAACTGCTGGGTGAAGTCCTGCTCCATCTGCAGACCGGCGTAGCTCTCGACGGTGTGGCGGATGGTGAGCTGCAGCTTGTCGTTGGCGGTCAAGCTGGCGTTGAAGCGGAGCTTAGAGGCGTATCCACCTTCGGCGTTGAGCAGCTCTATCTTGCCGTCAACGGTCTGGCCGCCCTTGGTGACGAAGATGTTCTCCGTGGTCAGCGTCTTCGGGTCCATATACTTGTCAAAGGTGATGTCGATGCCGTCGGTGCAGGCCTTCACGTGGCTGACGGCGGGCTGGCGGAGCTGGGTCATACCGATGTTCACTTCGAGTTGTGGCGGGGGCACGGGGAGCCACTCCGAGTAGGCCGTCTCGTAACCGTCCTTCTCGAACTTCACCTGCCACAGACCTGTCGGCACATCCCAGGCGTATTTGCCCTCAGCATCAGTGAAGAGCGGGTTCCGCTGTGCATACTCTTCAGCGTCCCATACCATGATGTTCTCATGCAGGTCACCATACATATCCTCCACTTCTTCCTTATAGAAGCAGGTGGCCTTCACGCCCTCCAAGCGGTTCGACTCCACGGCCTCATAGACAAAGCCCGACGGGTCACGCACAGGTTTGATGTCTGGGAACTTTTTGCTGCTGTCTTTCTTGTCGTCGTCTTTTTTCTTGCACTTGAGGCCGTTCAGACTGTCAAGAATAGCATCGCGGGCAGCTATAGACTTCTCGGGATGGAAAACTGCTATACAACCTGAGGCAATGTCGCATATTAGTGCAGCCCAGGCTTGTAGGTGGTAAGGTTGTTCTGGAATCTTGTCGAATACAATGCCTCCGATGTCAGCCAAAACTTGTCCGATGTCAATCAAACCGTGAATAGTGAAGTCCTCCGTGTATTTTGTGATGATATTCATTAGGTTTTCTTGATCCTCCTCACATGGTAGTTTGCGCAGGATGGGAATTGACAAGTTGCCCCAAGCTATCAGGTCATTGGCGCATCCTATAGCATCGCAACATAGAGGTATGAATGGAAAAACGTACTCCACAAACGCACCGACAGCCCCGCCTACAGCGGCTCCTATTGACGTTCCACCTATTTTAAGATCGCTCACCCATTTGACCCATTCGGCAACGGTCATAACCGGCTTCGAACTCATGGCTTTCGTGATGCTGGAGGGGATGAGGTTCAGTTTCTTCAGTATCTGGCGTTCCTTATTGTCTATATGTACTACGCTACCTATGTGCTTGGCTTCGAGTTTTACCATGTCGTCCGCAAGACCGCCCAGACGTTTCATTTCTTTCTCCAATGTCTCGATTTGGGTTTCGTACATCTTCTTTGAAGCCAGTTTGTCATTCAGTCCGTTTACAAGGTCGGCCTTAATCAGCTTGTCTGAGGTCTTTTTTATCTCGCGCTCGTAATCGGCAATGTCTTTCTCGATACCTTTCAGTACATTCTTCCTGTTGCGCCAAGACTTATGCCTTTCCATGTATTGCTGACGATAATCTTTCTCTATTTCAGCAACAGCGTCATGTTTAGTCCATGCTTCGTTGCGCAGCCTATTATGCTCGTTCACCATGTGCTCATTGAATAGCTTGTAGGCATTTTCGTAGACGCACTTGCCAAAACTACAGATGTCATTGATGAGCGATGCACAGAAGCCAGTGACGTACAGTAACTGATCCATGTCACCAAAGCCCATCTTCAGCTGCTCATGATACTGTATGAGGTCTTTGGATGATCTTGCCATGCTTTTGAAGCACTCCATTTGAAATAGACCAGAAAGCCATTGGGGTAGACTGGCCTGTCTCATCGGTGGACGTGACTCTGCAGAAGCATCCTTCCAGTTGATGTCAACCTGCTTTAATGTCATCTCTTTGGTGTCAACCATACTGAATCCAGTAGCATCGTAGCGGAAGTATATGCTGGTGCCATCGGTCATGGGGCAAAGCATATAGCCGTCAGCCAGCAGTTGATCTGTATCTATGGTTGTCAGTCGCTTTATGATAATGTGTTTGTCTCGGTCGTCTGAGGGTATGTTTAAGTCAACGTCACCTGTCATGAACTGTATACCAGTGGTGTCGATGATGCCTACAGGACTCAATTGAGCAATCATTTCATCGCGCAGTTTCAGCAGAGCCTGTCTTGTCAACTCTTTCTGCTGTTCCACTTCACGTTCCAAAGCTTCCAGGTCTAACGGCTCTAACTGTTCCGCATCCTGTTTCTCCATGACTTGGTCGAGCAGGGCGTCAATCTGCTTGAGTGTCTGGTAGTCCACTTCCCCTTGGTTCCGCAACTCATCTATTTGTAGCAGTGCGCGTTCTACAAAGGGATCAGTTTCAATTGGTTCTCCTGCAATAATGGCGCCTAAACTGTCAATGCGTGCCTCTGCTGCCTCATCTCTGTCGGCAATGTCGAGAAGTCGGTTGAGTTCAGTGACTGTTTCGCTCTGCGGTTCTTCTTTTAGCAGTTCGTCAAATTCGTGGTACAGGTCCTTTACGCTTTCTACCGTTTCCGTAATAAACGACTCTATGTCACCATTTAAACCATTAATCATCTCCCTGTCCAGTTTCGGTTCTTCCAGCGAGGTGTAGCTGACATCGACGTTGATGGGCAGCGAGTTGGTGGTGAGGTCGTGCTGTACGACCCATGCGTTCATGCGTTTGTTAAAGGTTGCAGGCGATTGCAGCTGTGTGCCGTCGTCGAGGAACAGGGTGAGCACTACGTTGCCGAAGCGCAGGGTATCGTTGACCGTCACGTCGCCGTCCATGAAGTCAATCTTGAACGTGAAAGGCAGGCTCTGGAGATCCATTGGCCACCCGTAGTTCGACTTGTCGCACTTGCCTGTTCGGAAGTCCCATTTGACGACTATATCACCGCTGTTGTAGTGGTTGTAGAACGACATGGTGACTACAGGCGACAGGTATGACTGGTTGTAGGTCAGTGTCTTGGTCTCAGTCGTCATCTGAATGCCGTCAGGTGTGGTGATAATGGCATTGATGGAGTGCGTCGATAGGTTGTAAGGTTTGTTGAGTGGACAGCGTACAGACCAGAATCCGTTTCCAGGAATTTCCGTCTGTCCGATGAGCATGCCGTCGTCGTAAACCTGCACTTTTGAGCGGGCAGTGCCTATTCCGTTGACGGGAACCGTTGTCAGAGCTGTCTGTTCAGGCACGCTGAGCGAGAGAACCTTGGCGTCGAAACTGGCTATGCCTATGGGCTGCATAATGGTATTACCGTTCTGTGTGAAGGCAATGCTGGCCGCCGACTCGCAGGTGCCGCTCAGTGTGGGTATGATGCAGAAGCGCACGGCTTCGTCGATGTTGTCCAGTTCCACGCTTACGCGGTTCCCCTCTTTCTGGTAGTTGGTCAGTCTGGCTCCTGCCATCATGGAGTTATCCACCATCTCACAACCTTCGGGCAGGTCAAACAGCAGTTGTATGTTGCTAATGCCATCGGCGACACCAGGCTTGAAATCTACCTGTGCGCGCAGGGTGACATAGCTGCCCACTGTGACCTGTGTCTTGTTCACTGAGAAACGGGTGTTATCGCCAGTATAGTAGAAGACACTCTCGTCGAATGTGGGCACTCGCTGGTTATTGACGCTTTCAATACGTCCACTGACAATCTCGATGTTGTTGCCTACATAGTCTATCTTGCTCTGCAGGCCCGATTCCAGCAATGCTCCCAACGTGGCGAAAGCATTGAAGAAGCGGCTCTCGCCCATTGTAATGAGTAAGTACTTTCCGTCAGGTATGTCGTTGAAGGTCAGTGTCGGCTTCTCGTCGCTTCCATTTTTCTCATAGATGCCGCGCCCTACCAACTGTCCGTTCGTTTTATAGAGCATGCCTGTCACATTGAGGTTCTCTGTCTCGTCGAATGTGGCTACAAGCGAGCCCATTTGTGTGATTGGCAACGTCACCCGTGCGGTGTTAAGGGAGTCGACGGTACAGTATGCCGTGATAGGCATAAACTTTTGGTTCAAACTGTTAGCGGTAATTCGCAGTTTCGTGCCTTCGGGCAGTTTCTCATCCATCACAATCAGTGGCAGTTGCACGTTGAAGCCCGTCACTTCCTGCTGGTGAGTCTCGTCGTATATGGTATAACCAATGTCGGCGAAACCGTCGTAGGTGTCGGCACTGACAATCTCCTCGCCGGCAGGCACCGCCGGGCGGTAGTACAAGTCCAGACTGACGGTGGTTCCAGTGATGTCGCTTAACCTGACAGTGGGAATGTCTGTCGTGACATTCTCCATTGTCAGCGTTTGGCTGACGCAGCCGTTGGCGGCTACGGTAATCTCAGTCGGAGCCTGCCTGACTTTCAACTGCCAGTGGCCCTCTCCGTCCGTGCTGGTTGCCAGTGTCTCAGAATAGAGACCGTTCAACTTCTGGACAACGGTCACATTGGCATTGCGCATCGCACGTCCTGTCTCGTCGGCCAGTACTGTGCCGCTGATGGTCAACTGTGGTATACTGGACAGCTGGCAAATGACGGTTGACTGCTGGTCTATGGTAATCAGTGTGTCGGCGGGATTCAGATAGAGGGTGCCGAGAATCTCAGACAGTTTGACGTTGCACCGTACCGTTGCACCTTCCACCTGTCCTTTCAGTGTTTTGTCAGTCTGCAGGTAGTTGCCTTGTGCGTCAGTCCAGGTGACGGTGGCCTGCGAGGTGACGTCTTTTCCTGTTGGCGTGAGCAGCTTCAGTGAGACATCGCAAAGTGCCTTCAGCTCAGTAAAACTGACCTGTACGTCCTTGTCGATAATGTCGATGCCTGTAATCAGTCCCAATACGTCATTACGCGCGTTCCTTATATATACATTATAGTGAGTGTCGTCAATCAGGTTGTTAAACGTATAGGTCTGCTGGTTATTCAGGACATAGCGTTGTGCTTGTCCGGTTTGGGTGTTCATCAGTTCCAGAAAAAGGTCTTTATACGTGACGGGGTTGATGCCTGCTGGCATGTTGACCGTCAGTTTGTGGACACCCTGCGTGATGGGCAGCAGGTTGAGGTCCTTCCACCCTTCGGCCTCGGCGTAAAGGGGCAGCGACTCGGCAGGCACAAAGACCCCGGCTTCTGGCGACAGGTCTTTCAGCGCATCGTTGATCAGTTCGGGCGGTGTGGTGGCAAAGCAGGTAAGGTTACGCAGTGCCTTGAACACGCTGAAGCCACGCCCGATGGTCTTGATGTTGGCAGGCAGCACCAGGGTTACCAGTGTTCCGTTTTCGCGGTTGCTGTAGCGGTAGTCCAGCACTTCAAGCCCCGTGGAGCGGCTGATGTCGAAATAGGACAGGTTTGTGAAATAGTTATAATAGAGTAAGTTCCAGTCGTCCTCCGCCATTTTGCCGCATACCGTGATGGACTTCACCTTCGTATAGTCGGCATTTTGGGAATTGGGGGAGATGGCATCGCGGATGGTGTATTGCAACTTTCCAGGAACGAAGTCGTTGACAACGATGCTTCCTGTTTGCTCGTTCCAATCCTCCTTGTTGGGGTTGGGCGGCAGGGTGGGGTTGTACTCCATCACAATGGTGATGGTGGCGTCGTGGTCGGGCATAATGAACCCCGCGACCACAGCACCTGATGCTTCATCGAAAGAGGTCTGCTCAATGACTGGCAGTCGGGCTCCCTCGTATGTCAAATAGACAGGTTCGTAGCTTCCGTAGCTGTATCTCTTGATGCTGAAGTCCACCTGTTGCCCGGCGGCAACTTCAATCGTCAAATCGGTTGCTGTCCTGCTGTTTATGCGTAAATCCACGCCAGGAGTCACCCACGAGAATTCGACGTAGTTGCCTTTGGGGGCTGTTTGGACTGTCAGGGTGTGTTTGGTCTCGTCGCCCTGGGCGAAAGCTGTCAGCTGGCAGAGCAGCAACAGGCACATATAGAATAGCTTCTTCATAGTTCTTGATTATTTGATGATGACTTTCTTGTTGTTTCTCACGTAGATGCCCGGCTGCGGGTTGCTGACGGGGCGGCCCTGGAGGTCATAGAGCTGTTCCGTTTGTTGCTGTAGTACAGCAACAGACTGGACGGAGGTGACGGCGGTGCCGTTGAGGCGGACGAGGAAGCGGGCCTCGGTGGTGCCGGCAGCGGCCTGGAAGGTGTAGCTGTTGGCGGTGAGGTCAGTCTCGGTGCCGGTCTCGCGGTCGATGAGGGTGATGGAACCCGACGGAGAACCGTCGGGTACGTCGGCCAGGGCGATGGTATAGGTGCCGGGGGTGGGAACCGTCAGTCCGAGGCGGACGGTGCCGTCGGAGAGCGGGCGCTCGTCGATGGCGTAGCGCACGCCGTCGCGGACGGTGTAGAGCTCCGTGGCAGAGGCATCCATTGCCGGGAACTTGCTGGCGTCCCGGCCTGGTTCATAGTCGAGCGAGGCGGCCTCGTTGATGACGAAGCGGGTGCGGTCCAAAGTTCCCCCTGCAGCCTCCGAGGAGGCTTCATCGCTTTGTAGCAGAATGTTGAAGACCTGGCGGGAGTGGTCGGTGGCGCGGGTCATACTGCGCGACTCATCGTAACGCATGTTGTTGGTGCGGCCTTCACGGTGGAAGACGATTCTGTCGTTGTCGAGCGGGCACTGGATGAAGAATGCCTGGCCGGGATAGAGGATGAGGTTGTCGTCCAAGGGTGAATAGGCCCGGTACTGTCCATTGCTCGAATTGGTGAAGTACCAGATGATGATGGGTGCCGTGGTCTCCAAATCCTGGATGTTGAAGTAGCAGGGATAGGGGTTGCCGATGAAGTTCCACGAACGGTCGTGGGCAAACTCGGAGTTAGTCTTCTGGAGCGTGATTTCCACGTCGTCGCTGCGGAAAATCTTCGGCTTGTTGACGTTCTGCAGGGCATCGAAGAAGAAGGTGTTGAAGTGGAAGTTCAGGTCTTCGTAGCCTTTCTTCCGCTCCTCCACCTGGTCGGTAGGTATGGTGGTTTGGAAGATGTAGCCGTGCCCAGCGTGGAGTATGCTGTCGGCAGTCATTCGTACCCACGTCTCGCTCATTTTGCCCTCGGCGCGCTTCTGGGTGTCATAGCCGTAGATGACCAAGGGCACGTCGGGGAAGCGGTAGCGGATGTCGCCCACACGCACATCGAAGGGGAAGGAGATGAACTCCCAGCAGTCCGTGTACAGACTGAGGTTGACGGTAACGTTGTCGGCCCGGAGGTGTCCGTTGTTGACGAGCGAGCTGTAGGTGTCTCCCCATATTTTCTCTCGGTTGGCCAACGACCTTGTAGCGAAGGGGTACCACAGCAGTTCAAAATTGCCTGTGGAGAACATTTCCGAACCATTGACGGTCAGTTTGCCAACAGTGGCGACGCTGCTCACGTTGTTGCCCCAGTAGTAGTATAAGCCACTGAAGCGGACATTGGGCTTGTAGTCTGCGGGTTGGGCATCGGTTACGTCGAGCGTGATATTGGATATGATACTGATGGTGGGCGGCAGCACGTCGATGCCCTCAACGTTGAATTCGTTCCATTTATTGGCTTCCTGGTATTCTTCCACCGACTGCTTCGGCACATACAGCGTAAAGCCCTTGCTCGTGAGGTCGCCGTGGATGCTCGTATTGTTGGGGAAGGGCGGGGCGATGGTGAGGCAGGTCACCTCCTTCAGGTTGCGGCTGTTGTGGAATGGAGCGGTGACGGTGAGCAGCGTGCTGGGCAGGGTGGCACTGGTCAGGCCGGTGCAGTTGCCGAAGCACGAACTGTTAAGCCGCTCTACGCCTTCGGGTATATTGATCGTCTTGAGTGCGTAGCAGGCCCAGAAAGCATTGGATCCGATATTGACTTGTCCGTTGAACTGGATGTCGAGCAAATCGTAGCAGTCGGCGCAGAGATAGTTGGACACGTTCTTCATCGACGAGGGCAGCGTGAGCTTGCGTATGCCTGAATTGCGGAAGACACCGTTGCCCGCCGTCAAGCCTTCAGGGATGTTGGCGTGGTAGAAATTATAAGAATAGCGGAAGGCATAGTCGCCAACGCTTTTCAGTGTGGCGGGCAGCTGCAGGTCGCGAAGCTCAGGGCAATCATGGAAAGTACTGTTGCCGATGGTCTCCAGTTGGCTGGGCAGCGTCACCCAGGTCAACAGGTACATCCTGTTGTTGAACTGGTCGTTGGGCAGGGTGGTGAGCGTGGTGGCGCTGAGGTCCACCTCCATGATATTCTTGAGCGTCTTCAGCGTGGCGAGGTCATCGTTGGTGGGTGTGCCGTTGAGCTTCAGGGCGATGGTGTCGGTGGTCTCAATGCCAAGGGCGGCGAGCTGGTCGGCGAGACCCGACGGAGAACCGTCGGACACAGTGACCTCGTAGAACGGCAGCTGCAGGCGCTGCACGGTGTGCCCGGCGCGCAGAATTTCGTCAATCAGTTCATTCTGTGACCATTCGTGCTTATCCGTGGCTATAAGGCTGTTCGCTGCGGCGACGGCCTGCGGGGCGTGGGGTTGTCCGTTGGATAATTGTGAATTGAGAATTGACAATTGGGAATTAAGCCGTGCCTCGTAGTCATCGGTAATCTGCTTGCTCTCGAGTTCGGCGCGTTCCGTCTCGCTGATGCTGGTCTTGTCAGAGAGGTAGGTCAGCGTGGCGTGGTCGTAGGCGATGCGGAGGTTTCCGCTATTGCCAGTCTTCTTCCATCCGAAGGTGACCTTGCCGTTGGTGACGGGCACGATGAGGCAGTTCTCATAGAAGTGCTTAGTCATTGCTTGAGCTTCGTTCCAGTCAACCCCTTGCGTGGGCACCCAGCGTCCGTCGGTAGAGTGGCGGTAATTGCTGTTTCCGTTTTTGCCTGTGCGCCAGCGGTAGATGTTGCGGTAACTGACAGACTCGTCGAAGGCGGTCTTCATCAGCTTCATCTGGTCGTTCGCGAAGATGTAGGTCTCCTGCTCCTGGGGGGTGTTGCCGGTCATATAGTTTGCACCGTCGTAGGCGCAGAGACGCAGCATATACAGACCGTTTGGTAAGTTGTAGATGGTCTGCGACAATTGTCCGGTGCCGTAGTTGAACCACGACGCGGCGCTTTTGTTGCCGTCGATGTCGAGCGTACCGTTCCAGCCGTCTCCTGTGCGGTTCCATCCGTTGAGGCCGTCGTCGAACTCCGCGTTGACGATGTCAACGTTGTCGCCGGGCTTAAGTTGCTGCGGAATTTTGAAGGCGATGCTGGCGATGTTGCAGGCGCTCCAATCGGTGCGCTTCGACTGGTGGAAGGTGAGGGTCAGTGTATAGGTGCCTTTTTTCAGCTTTTTTAACTGTGTGGAGTAGATGTCGGGCTTGTACCAGCCCTTGCTGGCTATCTGCCAGGTGGTGTCGACCACTGCGTCGCCGCTCAAGCTCGTCAGGCTGAAGTCCAGCGTCACCTCGCCATAGTTCGTGTCGGAACCTACGTAAACGTTGCAGACATCCAGGTCGTCCTGGCACTGCAGGGTGTAGATGAGCTGGTTGTCGTTGTACATATATTCCACGCCGTAGTCCGTGAAGTGCTTGTTAGTGGTGCTGCTGAAGACGAATGCCTTCGTCAGGTCGAAGGGGTGGTCATCGTCCGTCGGGATGGCGATGGCCTGCGGGGGCGCGTTGAAGGCGATGTCGGCCAGTCGTGCCGCATACTCGTTGCCAGTGGATATGAAGTCGAAGACCACGGTATAGCGTCCCTTCTTCATGGCGGCCGTCTTCACTGCATACATGCGGTTGGCCGTCCATGTCCCGTTGTTGGTCAGCGGCACGGTCTGGTCGCAGACCTTGGTGCCGTCGGCGGCGGTGACAGTGATGTGGAACTGCGCATCGTTGCGCGTAGTGCCCGCCTTAAAGCTGAGCAGGTAGTAGTCCACATCCTCTGTGTTGTCAATGCCGAAGGTTGTCCTGTAACCGTTGCGCCCATTGTCAATCTCGTTGGCATTGTTGATGCTCAACCCTCTGCCTTCGAGGAAGCCGAGGTTCAGGTCGAAAGGATTGTCGGCGGTCGTGGGGACAGGGGTGTACATGGAAGGCTTGAAGCTGATGCTCTTGACGTTGCCCGTGGTATTGCCCGGGCTGGAGTGGAATGTGAGCGTCAGTGTGTAGCGGCCCTTTTTCATGGCCGGTATCTTCGTCTGGTAGGGACTCGCCTGGTACCAGCCACGGTTCTCGATGCTGAATGTGGTGTCGGCCACGGCATCGTCCTTCTCTGTCTTCAGGCTGAAGTCGATGGTGACGCCGTTGTTGCCCGTGTCGGCATTGACGGTCACGAAGTAGTAGTCCACGTCCTGCTCGTTTTGCAGGGTGAAGGTGATGTGGTCGCCGTCGATCATCCACTCCAGTCCGTTGTTGGTGAAGTGCTGGTGGGTATCGTTGCTGGTGATGACGCCCTTCGTCAGGTCGAAGGGGTTCTCCGTGGTGGTGGGGATGCTGATGTCGTCAGCCCGCATTGTGGTGGTAATGGAGGATAGGACCACCATGAGTGCCAATAACAGATTCTTCATAGTTGTAGGTTTTTAAGTTTATTCATTTATTCATTATCACCTTTCGAATGGTGCCATCCTTCTGGCGGACGATGTTCAGGCCCTTCTGGAGCGTCGGCGTGCGATGGCCGTCGAGGCGGTAGTAGGCTCTGTCGGAATTGTCAATAGTAAATTGTGAATTGTCAATTGGCTGAATGCCCACAGGGTCAGCGTCGGCCAGAGCCACGATGCTTTCGCAGTTGTTGCTCCATCTGTTGTCAGCCTTATAGGCTTCGATTGCCGTTGCCGGCACATGGAGCGTGATGCCCTCGATGCCATCCTCGCCAAACGACTCGGAGTCGAGGCTGGGCGGTGTCTCGGCATACAGGTAGATGTCGGTCAAGGCTCTGCAGCCCGAGAAGGCACCCTCGTCGATGCCTTCGGCCAGACTGCCCAGGATGGTGACTGCCGTCAGCTTCTCGCAGCCCGAAAAGACATCTTCGCCGATGGACACCACCGACTTGGGTATGACAATCGTCTCCAGGCTGGTGCCACCAAGGGCACCGTCGGCGAAGTAGATGATGCCCTCGGGTATGACCGTGTTCGTGCAGCCGGCGACCAGCTTGTTCTCCCGCGTCTCGATGATGGCATTACAGCCGCCGCGCGAGTCGTAGGTGGGGTTACCCTCGGCCACGGTGATGCTCTCCAATGAGTTCTTCCAGATGAAGTTGTTGCTGGCTATGTAGGTGACGGTAGCCGGCAGGCTCAGCTTGGTCACCATGCTGATGTCCTGGAGTCCATACGAGTCGATGGCCGTCACGGTGTAGGTCTCGCCACCGTAGGTGACGGTTGGTGGAATGATGAGCTCTCCACTGTAAGAAACTTTGGAATCCCGTTTCACTGCAGCGGTGTTGCCCGTCTGGTTTTTACTCAGTCTGTAGCTGATGCCGTCGATTACCTCGGCCGTTGCCGCCGTTGCGCACAGCAGTGCGGCAAACATGGTAAGAATTGCTTTTTTCATCATTCTATTGTAATATTTTAGTTGGCATTAAGACGTGACAAAGATATAAAAAAAATGTGAAACGGCAATGACGTGGGGGGGCGGTTTTGGACGAGACCCCCGTTTTTTTGGACGAAGCAAAGATTTTGTTGACCAAAGGTGTCGGTTTCCACGGAAAATGTGTAACTTTGCACCGTTATGAGACCAAGATGCATCATCTTTCTTGCCGCCGTTCTGGCACTGTGCAGCCTGAGAGCGGCTGCTCAGGTGGAGAGTCGGCTGGCCTTCCGCCGCTACACCACCCAGGACGGACTGCCACAGATGCTAACCGAGACCCTGTTCCAGGACAGTCGCGGCTATATCTACGTAGGCACGCTGTCGGGCTTCGTGCGCTTCGACGGGCGCAAGCTGACACCCTTCCTGCGCGGACACCGCTGGAACGTCGTGGGCTTCGTCGAGACCGCCGGGGGCGTCAGGGCACTGAGTTTCCGCCAGCAGTGGCTCCTCGACGGCGACGACCTGCAACAGCTCCCCTTGGACCCCGAGGGCCGCTGGCTGCTGAACAACTTCAACGCCACCGACCTGCCCGACGGCTACGTGCTTTTCGAGGACGAGCAGGAACAGCACCGCTGGCTGGCCAAGGCTGTCGGAGAGAGCGGCTATGAGCAGGTCAGCACCGACACGCTGATGGACGCGATGACCCCCGACCACCACCTGTATGTCGATTCTGTCAAGGGCGTGCTCATACCTCAGGGCGACGTCTACTGCTACCACCGCAGCGGCGGCGTGCTGCGCGCCTTTGCCAACGACGGCATCTACCGGGCCGACGGCGACAGCCTCGCCTTGGAGACGGCCTTCACCGACTGGGCACCCGACTACGGCCTGCTCGTGCGCACGGCGAAGGACGGCACGCTGATCGTTGCCGACAGCCACAGCCTGTACAGCTACGACGGCACCAGGCTGACCAAGCTGGCCGGGGGCTTCAACCTCGTCAAGGACGTGCTCATCGACCGCTGGGACCGCCTCTGGGTGGCCACCTATCAGGGGCTCTACTGCTTCTTCGGCCGACAGTTCACCAACCACCGCCTGACCGACGGCGACGACATCGTGCGCGCCGTGACGCCGACAGTCCAGGGTACGCTCAACGGCAAGATTATCTGCGACGGGCGCATCGTCTATGACAATCCCGAAGACTTCTTCCAGCCGTCGGCCGCCGTCATTGGCGACACCGTCTATATGGCCGGGCGCAGCGACATGGCCGCCGTCAGCGGCAACACCGTCGCGTGGCTCCGCCTGCCCTTCGACCGCTATCAGTTCGTGACGGCGGCGCAGGGGCGCCTCATCTTAGGACTGCGGCACCTCATAGCCGCCTACGACCCCGCCACCGGGCGCACCGACACCCTCACGACCGACATTGCCCACCCCTGGTGCGCCGCTGCCGACGCTGACGGCCACCTCTGGGTAGGCAGCACCTTCGGCCTGTTCCGTCTGTCGCCATACTATGGCGACAAACAGGACAACAGGACCACCGAGCAGGCCGACTATAACGGCCAGAAGCTCATCGTTACCGCAATGGAGGCCGACAGCCGGGGCGCCGTCTTCTTTGCCAGCAACGACTCGCTGTTTGTCATCCGCCACGGCGAGGTGCTGCCCCTCAACGGCCAGCTGCCACAGCTCAGCGGCCACGAGGTGCGCTCGCTGCACGTGTCGCCCCACGGCTACTTGGTGGTGGCGTTGACCGACGGCCTCCTGGTGGCCAGCATCGACAGCAGCTACAACATCGCCAAGGCCCGACTGCTCGACCATCTGGACGGCTTCACCCTGCTTGAGCCGCTGCAGGCCACCATGGCCGAGCAGGCGGACGGCACGGTGTGGCTCTGCGGCATCGAGGAGATGACGACGTTCAAGCCCGCCGACCTGCTGACCCTCAGCGATGAAGACACCTACGTGGCACCGCCCCTGAAGTGGTACGAGCACTGGTGGGCATGGTTCGCCGGCCTGCTGCTGCTCACAGCCGTCATCTGGCTCATAGCCTACGGCTACGTGCGCCGCCGCCATGCCAAGGAGATGCTGCGGCTGAAGCGCGAGAAGAAGCAGAAGGAGCTGCAGCTCAGCGCCATCCGCCTGAAGACCATCCCCCACTTCCACGCCAACGTGCTGGCCGCCATCGAGTACTTCGTGCTGAACAACTCGACCGAGGAGGCCGCCCGATACCTGAAGCTCTACTCCGACTTCACCAACCAGACGCTGCAGGACATCGACCGCCCGGCACGCACCGTCGACGAGGAGGTGGACTACGTGACAAAGTACCTGGAACTGCAGAAGCTGCGCTACGACGAGCGGCTCACCTACAACGTGATGGTGGCCGACAACGTCGACCGCAAGGCGCTGCTGCCCACCATGCTGCTCCACACCTACGTCGAGAACGCCATCAAGCACGGCATCAGTCCCAAGCCCGAGGGCGGCCACGTCGACGTGGTCATCACCAGCTACGAGAACGATACCGTGGTCACCGTCGAGGACAACGGCATAGGCCGCCGCAAGGCCGCCCAGCTGAACCGCAACTCAACGAAGATGGGGCTGCGCATACTGAGCGAGCAGATACAACTCTACAACAAGAGCAACAAGCACCGCATACGCCAGCACGTGCGCAACCTGAAGGATGCCGACGGCAAGACTGCCGGCACCCACTTCGACATGACGGTGCCAAAGGACTACGTGTATGAATAGGAGACTGAGAACCATCGTCGTCGAGGACGAACGGCTGCCGCGCCTCACGCTGCTCACGAAACTGCAGGCCCTGGCCGACGACGTCGAGGTGGTGGCCGCCTGCGACAGCTATGAGGCGGCCCGCGACAGCATCCGCACCCTCAGGCCCGACCTGCTGCTGATGGACATACAGCTGCAGGGGCGCGACAGCATTACCCTGCTCCACGAGCTGCAGGAAGAGATGCCGCTGCCCAGCGTCATCTTCACCACGGCCTACGACGACCGCAGCTACCTGATGAGTGCCATCAAGCTGCAGGCCACCGACTACCTGCTGAAGCCCGTCAGCCCCGACGAGCTGCGGCAGGCCGTCGCAAAGGTGAAGCGTAACCTGCCCGACAGCCCCCCTCCCCTCCCCCTTCACCCTTCGCCGGCGAAGCTCGCCTTCAGGACATCGGCAGGACGGGTGTGGGTGGCTCCTGACAGCATTGCCTACGTCAAGGCGGCGCGCAACTATGCGGTGCTCGTCTGCTTCGACCGCGAGGAACTGCTGCTCGACAGTCTGCACGCCATTGAGAACATGCTCGACCCGCAGCAGTTTGTGCGTGTGGACCGCAGCACCATCATCAACCGCCGTGCCGTCGTCAAGCTCAACACGCGCAGCATGATCTGCCACCTGCGCTCAGCCGACGGCGTGGAACTGGAACTCGAACTGACCAAGGTGGCCATCGACCACCTGAAAAACATATAAACGACAAACACGATGATCAATACAGAGGAATTACAGGACAAGCGCATCGCCGTGCTGCTCTCAGGCGGCGTCGACTCGTCAGTCGTGGTCTATGAGCTGGCCCGCCTCGGGCTGCATCCCGACTGCTTCTACATCAAGATAGGGCCCGAGGAAGAGGAAGAGTGGGACTGCTCCAGCGAGGAGGACCTGGAGATGGCCACGGCCGTAGCCCATAAGTACGGCTGCCGGCTTGAGGTGGTCGACTGCCACCGCGAATATTGGGACCAGGTGACGCGCTACACGATAGACAAGGTACGCGCAGGACTGACCCCCAACCCCGACGTGATGTGTAACCGTCTCATTAAGTTCGGTGCCTTCCACGAGAAGCGCGGCCACGACTACGACCTCATCGCCACCGGGCATTATGCGCAGAAAGAGAAGACCCTCGAAGCCCCCCAAGCCCCCCAAGCCCCCCAAGCCCCCCCTTCTGCCCCCGAGGGGGCTACAATACCTTGCCTACAAAGTAATGAAGCCCCCTCGGGGGCCGTAGGGGGGGCTTGGACTTTCTGGCTCTGCACCAGTCCCGACCCCGTGAAGGACCAGACCGACTTCCTGGCGCAGATCTACGACTGGCAGCTTGAGAAGGCACTGTTCCCCATCGGCCACTACGTGAAGGACGAGGTGCGCCAGATAGCCGAGCGCGAGCACCTGGTCAGTGCACGCCGGAAGGACTCGCAGGGCATCTGCTTCTTAGGCAAGATCAACTACAACGACTACATACGCCGCTACCTCGGCGAGCAGCCCGGCGACGTCGTCGAGCTGGAGACGGGTCGCCGCATCGGCGAGCATCGCGGTCTGTGGTTCCATACCATCGGCCAGCGCAAGGGCATGGGCTTCAGTGGCGGTCCGTGGTTCGTCGTCAAGAAGGACGTGGAGGCGAATGTGCTCTACGTCAGCCACGGCTACGACCCGGCGACGGCCTATAAGCAGGAGTTCCCGATACACGATTTCCATAGCATCAACGGTCAGCTGCCGCCTGAGCGCATCACGCTGAAGATACGTCATACGCCCGAATACCGGCCGGCACGTCTCGAGCCGCAGGGCGAGGGACGTTATTTGGTCCGCGCCGACGCCCCTATCCATGGCGTCGCCCCCGGTCAGTTCTGTGTTGTCTATGATGAATGGCATCACCGATGCTACGGCTCCGGCGAGATTACGGTGTAAAACCCGGTGCCTTTTGCCCAAAACCCGGTGCCTTTTGTCCAAAGCCCGGTGCCTTTTGTCCAAAACCCGGCGCCTTTTGCCCAAAACCCGGCGCCTTTTGCTCGTAACCCGGTGCCTTTTGCCAAGGTGTCGGTTCGGGTGTCGGTTCCAGCCTTTGAAGGCCGGCAAAGAGGGTTGTTTTGCCGTCTTCTCATGCCGTTTTTGCTATAATAATTGTCATTCGCACTTTATATCCTACACTCCCGACACTTCCTACACCTAAAATAATTCAACAGGTGTAGGAAGTGTCGGAAGTGCAGGATGTTTCCTGTGATTAGCAATCATTACTTGACGAACGTCAGCCTGCCATCAACGACATACAGACCGTGACGGGGATGCTCTACGCGGCAACCGTTGAGGTCGTAGGTGCCCGTCGCCCGTGACTGCGCAATTGGTGCAGTCTCTATGCCCGTGGTCTCGTCATCGATGGCGAGACGGGCTGAAGCGGGTATGAAATTGCTGGAAACTACAAAGTAGGCGCGCAGGCCCCTCATCGTATTCCTCCCTTCAGCCGGAACCGACAAGGTGTTACTTGTAGTGAGGAACAGATTTGTGCCGTCGGTCAGGAGCGTTTGGGGGCTGTAGGTGCCAACGAAGCTCACATTGTTGCTCGTAACAGTCCGTGCGTCTGCATTACTGATGGTCACAGCGTGAAAGGTCGGATCCTTGACAGTCGTGTTCAGTTTGATGAGGAACGGCGTGCCCGCGGTTACGTAATCTACGGCAGAGAAATGGAGAATACCGTTTTCGTAGCCAATGAACGTCCGCATCTTGATGTCCTGATTGGTTCCCAACGCCAACTCCATATCCTGCATCGTCACGTCAAACGGCAGGCATAGCGTATTCCAGATGCCGCCGGTAAGGGTGCGGACGGTGTTGACGGTCACCGTCTTTGAGGCATTGGATTCGATGGTTGAGGTGTTGTTGATATTGTCTTTTAAGAGCATCTCAGGTACCTTTGTCACCTTGACATTGTCAATAGCGAATGTATTGTCGACAGCTCCCTCGCTGAATTTTATTTTGGTCTCTGGTGTTATATTGATTAGTTTAATAGATGCTGTCTTGAATGTAGTTCCTTGACTCCCGTCCTTGACAACTATTGATTCCAATTCTTTGGAGATCCCATTGAGTTCAATGGAAACATCTATAGTTGTTTCTTTTGAGGTACCCTTTGCATAAGAAAAAGCTAAAATGGCATCTCCTGAATAATTCAAACTTGGTGTTGTCGCATAGCCTATAAATTTTTTACCGCCTATTGTGTAGTTTTCTACTCGTAATGCGTGATTCGCCCAAGATTGATTTAAACCAGTCTGACAACCATAGAACGTCCAGCCGTGAAATTCAGAAAGAACGGTATTTTCGGGTAGTTCTGAAAAATCCTCGTCAATGATATACTCATCCATCGCCCACCCAACCAAGGCGAATGTGCAGAAAATGAGCGTGAGTGCGTAACGTATAACAGTTGTGTACATAATTATTGTGTTTTAGCACTGTAAACTATTTACTCCTCTTGAAACATATCGTAGGTGATGCTATTCTCAGACTGGCATACAGTTTCCGCAGAAACTTCTGAGTCGAAAAGCCCCGGAACGGCCTGAGTCTTCCCCTTTTTCTTAACATAGTCACCCATCGGGCGGCTGCCGTGGCGAAAACGGTCTTGAATGGTGCGGATAGCCTCGTCGCCGATGTCAGCACCTATCCATTGCCGTCCCAGTTGCTCTGCAGCAACAAGTGTGGTGCCCGAACCCGCAAAACAGTCGAGCACGAGGTCGCCTGGGCGTGATGAAGCTTCGATGATACGCTTCAGCATATCAATATTCTTTTCCGTAGGATAGCCCGTGATGAGCGTGTTCTGGTTGTTCACGTCAAGATAGTCGAGCCAAATGTCCTGCACGGGTACACCCTGACTACGGTCGAGATAGACCTTGCGGCGGGGGTTGCCATTCTGCGACCAGTAGATTTCGCCCCGCTGGTCCATTTCGTCAAGTTTGTCAGGGGTAAACTGCCAGTGCTTACCTTCTGGCGGCATCAGTCCCCGCCAAGACCCGCCCGTAGAGCCGTTGCGGGTGCCGGGGGCATGTATGGGAACTTTCTTGTATCGCCTACCTGTATTCTCCTCGATGTAAGGATATTCCTTCAGTATCTTTTCGTCGCTCCACTCCTCGTAGGGGCGGTTCCATACCGGGCTGTCGTTCTTGGTGTAGAACAGAATATAGTCAGAGATGTTACCGTAGGTCTTTCGGGTGTAGTTTTTCGACTTGCACTTTTTGCGGGTAATCATGCCCTTGAAGTTCTGCATGCCGAAAATCTCGTCCATCATCACCTTGACGTGAAACACCATATTACTGTCCAAGTGTACGTAGATGGAACCTTCAGACGAAAGCAGACGGTACATCAGCTCCAGCCGCTTACGCATAAAGTCTATATAGCTCTGCAACGTAAAGCGGTCGTCATAGGCGTGCTTGAAGTCGCGCGTCTCAAAAGTCCCGCCAGTGTTGTAGGGAGGGTCGATATAGATAAGGGTCACGTGTCCGCAGACATCCTCATCGTCCAGCAAAAAGTTCAGTACGTCGATATTGTCGGCGTGATAAAGCCTTTTGATGCCGTCACCCTTGTTCCAAGCAGTCTGCCTGAAGCGTATGTCTGACTTCGGAGCGAGGGTCAGCTGCGGAGCTTCACGGTTGATGGGTATTACACTTACTGCCATACGTTACTATTGCTTTAGAAGCCATTTACCCTTCAGACGCTCTTCGAACATTCTGAGCGTGATTACCAGTAGCCGCTGGGGATTCATAGCCTCCAACCGGGCATAGTCATCCCACATCGAACCCAGCAGAAGGCCTGGACCGTCGTTCACATAAATAACCTTCAGGCCACGGCGGCGCAGCGTGTCGTATTCCAGTATTTCCTTGGCGCAGTTCACGTAACCGCCCGTGCGGTCGTCTTCCTGAGCACCGCCACGGTCGCTATCGTATCGGACGAAGCCTACGGCAATCGGGTCGCCTTCTGCACTTCGCACTACAAAGTCAACTGGTCGTGTCGGGTTAGGGTAATCTGGGAAAACCGTCTGTAACTGAATGTCTGAGCCTGCCCGCTTCGGTCCCTCGATGGTCAACATTGGGAATGCCGAAGCGAACATGTTAAAGAAGCGCTCCGTTAAGTCGTACCCTTTCTGTCCGCGATCCTTATATTCCCATAGGACGGCGCAGATGGCTTCGTCGGGCATGGGACGACTGCTGAAGGCAGACTGAACTTCGTTGACGGGCCTGAAATCACTGCCATACTGCTCGCAAACCATTGGAATCATGGATTTCTTCTTAAGCATTTCCACAGGAGTCTGAGGCGAGACGTACTTACGGAACACCCGACATAACTGCACACGCATCCACGGCTGACGCACAGCAGCAATCTGACGCAACAGCCGAACCGATGTTTCCGATGTCTTCAGCAGTTGGCTGAATGCCACCAATACAGGCTTGTACAGTTCGCAAGCATCGGTCAGGATGTCCGGATAATACTCACCGCCGGCCATTGTTATCCAGTTTGGAGCGTCTTGTTTATAGTCTGCAAATGATTTCATGCTTCTTTTCTATTGACGCTGCAAAAGTACAAAAAAAAAATGATTCTACAAGTGTTTTTACAGCGGAATTGTTTTACGCAAGAAAAAAATCAGCTGGCAAAGCCTGAACGACTTGCCAGCTGAAGTAAGGCTTGCAAATAGAATTTTTACTTCATTTTGTTCATAACCTTCTGAAAATACCTGTTCGTAGCTCTTACACTGTAATTTACTCCTCCGTTCCATAGGCGGATGGCCTTCTCAACATTGTTCATTGGGTTATAATACGACTGAATCAGCAGGAACATCTCCTTAGATTTCTTTGCGCTGTAGCGGTCTGCCAGAGTGAAGCGCTTCTTACTCTTCTTTCTTTCGAGGATTTGGTTGCAGTCCTGCACGAGAATCGGAGTAATCTGCATAACGCCTACTGAGTTCCCACTCACAGCGTTCGGGTTCCCACCGCTTTCTACTTGAATAATCGCATCCATCACTGGATCCCAGTTAAAACTTGGACTCTTTGCCTGAAGCAAAATGACTGCCAAGTTCATACTTACAATCAATAAAATTTTCTTCATAACTCTATACTTTCATGCAGCCTTCTCGTCACGAGAAACTGCGTTATCCTTTAGAATTTCGGTGCAAAGTTACGAAGTTTCAGCTACTTATCCAAATTTATTTAGAATTTTTAAGAAAAACTGTGTGCGCACACTTAATCTAAATCAACTACCGTGATGCCTGCTCCGCCGAATTGGACATGCTCGTCGCGGTAGCTGCGCACGTTGGGAATAGTGGCCAGATACTGGCGTATGAGCTGGCGCAGAATGCCCGTTCCCGTACCGTGTAGAATGCGTACGCGCGACATTCCGACGAGTATGGCGTCGTCGATGAAATAGGTGACGGCGTTGATGGCCTCGTCGCCCCTCATGCCCCTGACGTCGAGGTCCTGGCGGAAGTTCAGCTTGCGGTTGTCGATGACGTTACGGGTGTCGTTCGACACGTTGGCATACGAGCCTGCTATCTGGGCGTTGCGCTCCTCGGCCTTGGTCTTTTCCTGCTGCCTGGGAGCCTCAGCGCGCTCCAGTCGTTCGGCCCTCATCTTGGTCTTCATGCCGCCGAAGATGACGGTTGCCATCTTGCCGTCGAGGCTCTCGATGGTGCCCACGCTGGTCAGTCCCTTGATGCGGACGTAGTCGCCGACAGCCAGTGCGGCTGATGGTGCGGCAGCTGTCTCGGTCTTGACGGGTTTGGCGGCTGCCGACTTCTCGGCCTTCTCCTGCCTGCGCTTCTCTCGCCGCTCCTTGCGCTCCTGTATCTGCTTGATTTTGCGGTCGATAGCTTCGTCGTTGGCCTTGCTGTCGATGTCGGCAATCTCTTGCTTGAAGGTGTTCAGCTCTTCGCGGATTCGGCGGGCAGCCTCTTTCTCAGCCTGAGTCTCGCGTATCTCGCGAATGGCGTTCTCAATCTTCTTGTTGCTCTCGCTCAGCAGCTCCTCAGCCTGTTCCTTGGCCCGGCGGAGAATCTCCTTGCGCTCGCGCTCTATCTCCTCGATGCTGCTCTCGTAGCGGGCTATGCGGCCCTCGAGCGACTTCTCGTGCTGGTGGATGGTCTGGCGCTTGCCTTCCCAGTAGCGCTTGTCGCGCACAATGTCCTGCAGGTACTTGTCGCTTTGTATGTAGTCGCGCCCGACTATCTCGGACGCATCGTTGATAACTTCCTCAGGTATACCTGACTTACGCGCAATCTCTATAGCAAATGATGAACCTGGCTGGCCTATCGACAGCTGGAATAGTGCCTGCATCTCGTGGCGGTCGTAGAGCATCGCGCCGTTGACCACGCCCTCATGGTCTTCGGCAAAGTGCTTCAGATTCTGGTAGTGGGTGGTGATGACGCCGAAGGCGCGTTTCTTCCAGAACTGCCGCAGCATGGCCTCGGCCATAGCACCGCCAATGGTGGGCTCGGTGCCGCCGCCGAACTCGTCGATGAGCAGCAGCGAGTGCTCGTTGGCCTGACGCATCATCTGCTTCATGTTCATCAGGTGCGAACTGTAGGTCGACAGGTCGTTCTCGATGCTCTGCTCGTCGCCGATGTC
>JAEEGF011368043.1_pt1 | contig 22907 bp, 16 predicted proteins | sample 9134171 | NCBI WGS metagenome assembly JAEEGF01 (sample SAMN16246542, study PRJNA631951) | gut metagenome | biome: gut microbiome; feature: rumen; material: AP-attached | host: Bos | place: Iran: Karaj | collected 2018-10
TTTAAAAAAAACTTGACTTTTCTGAGAATATTGTTATATTATCATCGTTCCAAGGATTGGAACAACCGGCGACAGGGGTCTGAAGAGAAAAATCTAAGAAGGAATGAAAAAGTATCTCTTCTTTATGATTGTCCTTGTCTTCTTCTCATGCAATCGAGATAGGCAAGAAGGTCCCGCTTTTGGGATAGATGTCTCCGAGTACAATGGGGACATCGATTGGCCAACGGTCAAAGTACAGACCAAGACCAAAGATCCGATTAGGTTCGTGATTATCAGGTCTTCGGCAGGTGTCTACAAGGACATCCGGTATGATAAGAACTACAAGGAAGCCAAGGAGAATGGCTTTATTGTGGGGTCTTACCACTATTATCGGCCCAACGAGAACTCAAGTATGCAGTTCGAGAATTTTAAGGCCGCACTTCACCTTGCGAAGGGTGATATTCTACCAGTGGTTGACATCGAGGTGGCTTCCTCAGTCCAGTCAATGGAATCATTGAAAAATGGACTGAGAAACTTCATATCCCTTTGTGAAAAGGAATATGGTGTTAAGCCGATGATTTACACAAAGCTATCGATGTGGGAGGACGTTCTTCAAAACGACTTCGCTGATTGTAAGTTATGGGTTGCTGCATACAGCACCCAAAGGCGAGAAGAACCCACTGTACAAAGCGCGGAGATTCACCAGTTTACAAGGGAAATTCGGAATATCCCCGGAATTCCTGAAGAGTATGTTGACGGTGACGATGCCCGTGCAATAGAGAGAATTCTCTACAATTGAGTCTTCATATTTTGTTGCGAATCTGTGTTCAGATTCGCATTTTTTTAAACTTTTATTTCTAATCATTAGCTAAAATATAAAGTAAATTTATCTATTTAAAAAGAATATAAATCAATTAAAAAATAAAAAAAGGAGAGTTTATTCTCCTTTTTCTATTTATTTAAATATTATTTTCCAAACCATCACTTAATCCTATCGCTCAAAGTTTTTCCTTCAGGCTTTTTCTGAGCTATTTCTTCTTTTGCTTCCTCTTCTTCAACTTTTATTTCCTCTTCCAAGTTCTCTTTCATCTGTTCTTTTATCTCTTCTTTCTTTTTATCTATTCATACAATTTCTTGAAACTTTTCATCACTTACATTTGGATTGTGAAAAAATGTTCCAGTATTGAGAAAACTTCAAGTTCCAGGATATTCTAATTGCTCAGCATGTATCGTCCACATCTTTGGATCATCTTTACCTTTTTCTACCACAATTATTGTGGATATTTCACCAGGTTTCAATGGTCATTCTTCCCCGAATCGATAGCAATTATGCATAAAATTATTAAAATCTCAAAAAAATGCTGGATGTCATACCGCTTTCATGAAACCATCTTCGTTCTCTATTTTTTCTCTTTTTACCTCAAAAGATAGTGAATCTCAAGGTTTTAAATCTAAAATTGGTTTTACAGGAATTTGATTTTGTGGGTTATTTATGTAGTTGCAGATTGAATCATTTCATTCTATAAATATTCTATCCATAGCCTCGGTCAATTCTTTTCTCATAGAATCCAGAACCTTACCATATCAAGCTGCTCTAGTTTTGGGAGCCTGATCTAGTTCATTGGATAAAACGTTAAATTTTCTTTTAGCCATTTGTTTATTTTTTTATGATATAAATTTTTGATATATTAATTATATACACAAATACAAAAAAGTCAAATTTTTTGAAACAAAATTCAAAATGATGAAAATAATTAATATTTTATGTTGATTTATACTTGAAACATAAACTAAAAATATTAATCTGAAATCAGATTTTATTTATCTTTTATATGAATCATGTACCGTACGCACACTTGTGGAGAATTAAATAAATCTTCAGTAGGACAGGAAGTTACTATAGCTGGATGGGCTAATAGAGTAAGAAATCTAGGATGACTAACTTTTATAGATCTCCGTGATCGTTATTGAATTACACAAATTACAATAGATCCAAAATCAGATTTTAGCTGTGAATGATGAAATTTGGAAGATATAAAAGCTGAATATGTTTTGCAAATCGTTTGAAAAGTGGTAGCTAGACCTGATAATATGATTAATAAAGATATGGCTACATGAGAAGTAGAAATCAATCCAAGCAAAGTAAAAATCATTTCCACATGTGCAGAATTGCCATTCACGATCGATAATGAGAATGCAGTAGGAGAGGATTTGAGATTAGAATATCGTTACCTAGACCTTAGAAGAAAATCACTTCGCGATACTATGATGGTTAGAGATGCATTATTCTGTAATACTGTATCATTCTTTCATGATAGAAATTTTGCGTACTTTGAAACTCCATGCTTTACCAAGAATACACCAGAATGATCTCGTGAATTTGTAGTGCCTGCCAGATTTGATCAATGAAAATTCTTCGTTCTTCCACAGTCTCCACAGCAATATAAACAAATGCTTATGGTGGCATGATACGATAGATATATTCAAATCGCTAGATGTTTCCGTGATGAAGATCCTAGATGAGATCGTCAGCCAGAATTTACTCAGGTTGATTTTGAAATGTCTTTTGTGGAAGAGCCAGATGTACTAGCAGTTATGGAAGAATATTTCAAAGAGATGACTAAATTATTCCCAAATAAGAAAATCAAAAACGAGAAATTTCCAATCATAAAATGGAAAGATTCTATGGATAAATATGGAAGTGATAAACCAGATCTCCGTTATGAATGACTATCTTTCGTAGATGTTTCAGATTGGGCTAAAAAGGTAGATTTTTCATTACTAAATTGAGCAAAATGTGTAAAAGTACTAGTTGCTCCAAAGCAATTTACTCGTGGAGAAATAGAAAAGCAATTAGAACCAGTTATTAAAGAAAACTGAGGAAAATGATTACTATACTTAATCTTAGATGAGGCAGAATGACCAAAAGGTTCATTATCTAAATATCTTACTCCAGAATTACATTCAGAATTATTATCTCTTACATGAGCTAAAAATTGAGAAACAATTTTCTTTCAAGTAGGAGAGTGGATTGATGTAGTTGAATTATTATGAGCATTAAGAATCAAATTACTCAAAGAATTAAAGCTGACTGAATGATTAGAAGATTTATTAGATTTTGCATTTGTGGTAGATGCACCAATGTTTGAAGTTTGAAGTGATGGACAGCTCGGTTCTACTCACCATCCATTTACAAAACCAAAGGATGAATATATTCCATACTTGATCGAACTAGCAGACAAAATGAGAGATTGATATAAGTTAACTGATGAAGATATAGAAAAACTTACTACTATGGAATCTGATTCTTATGATATTGTAGCATGTGGATATGAAATTTGATGAGGAAGTATCAGAATCCATGATCAAAGACTTCAACATGCAATATTCACCATCCTTTGACTAGAAGAAAAAGATATTCAATTCAGATTTGGTCATATTTTGAAATGTTTCACATTCTGAGTGCCACCTCACGGAGGATGTGCTTTCTGACTAGATAGAATGGTGATGATATTCACAGGAAAAGAAAATATCCGTGAAGTAATCGCATTCCCTAAGAATCAGAAATATCGTGATCCAATGTTCTGATCTCCATCAGAGATTGAAGATCAATTGTTAAAAGATTTAGGATTAAGTATCAACAAAAAATATGAATAAAATTTTATCTTTTTTACAAAAGATGAATGTCTAGCGTTGAACAAAAGATGAAAGAATTTCAGTCAAAATCTTACGATGAAAGATTGAAAATATCTATGAATATTATAACGAATCTTAAGGACCGTTGAAATATTCAGGCACAAGAGATTTTTGATATTATATCAAAAATGGATAAAATACCAGAAAATTTAATAGACTCGATTTATAAGGACTTTTGTGATTCTGTGGAACGTATTCAACAAGAAAAGTTACAGTGAGAATTGGCACAATTTGATAAATCAAAAGACTATACGCAAAAACTTAGAGAAAGAGAGGCTCAAGAAAGAGCATGAGAAGACGCAGATTTATTATTGGAAGGTTTATAATATTATACAAATCAATAATAAAAAAGGTAGCTGATTCAACTACCTTTTTTTTGCAAAAAAAACGTTTCTTCTTACAACCAACCATGAGTATAGCTGAGTTCTTTTTTATATGCAACAAATGATGCTACCAATATAGTGATACATGCTACAATATGTACTTCATAATCTTGATATCTAAATATTAGGATAACCAAGAAAAAGAAGCTCAACAACATGGTGATTCTGAAAATCGGCAGATGGAATTCACGCCAAGTGATCGGCACAAATGAAGATTTTTCCCAATTTTTGGTAATCCTCCTATGAAGGACGAGGATAACAGCACAAATAATAGAAACTAGAGACATGAAAATAAAATTTTTTGGAGTCTCGAGGTTCGAATACAACAGGCCATTTGCTATGCCACAGCAAACGACCCCCAACCAAATAATAAAAATTCTCATAAATACTATATCTTTTTGTTTTACATATATTATGTATATAATATATAGAAAATGTCATTAAAATTCAAGGAAAACATGATTAAATATGAATATTTATTAATAATATAAATTACATTTATTATCTTGCATTTTTTATATGAAAAACTATCATTCAGTCAGGTTTTTCTAATTAAAAATTATATCTAAACCAAATAATGCCATTTGAATTAAAAGCCGATTATAAACCAGCATGAGACCAACCAAAAGCAATCAATCAAATTGTAGAAGCTTTTGAAAATTGAAAGAAAAATATCACATTACTTTGAGCTACATGAACATGAAAGACTTTTACTATGGCAAATATTATCCAGAAAGTTCAGAGACCTACTCTCGTAATTTCACACAATAAAACTTTAGCAGCTCAGCTTTCTACTGAATTTAAAGCATTCTTTCCAAATAACGCAGTGCATTATTTTGTATCATATTTTGATTATTATCAACCAGAATCATATCTTCCATCTTCGTGAACATATATAGAAAAGGAAGCAACAATTAATGATGAAATAGAGATGTATAGATTAGCTACAATGGCGAGCCTACTTTCTCGTGATGATGTAATCGTAGTTGCTTCTGCATCTTCTCTTTACGGTCTATGACAGAGTAGATTTTTCCAGGAAAATATGCTCCAGCTCAAAGTAGGTCAGTCATATGATTTCAAAGAGATTAAACACCAACTTTTACATATGCAGTATAAACCAGTTCATGGTAAAATCGAAGCATGAATGTTTGAGCTTCAGTGAGAGAGATTAGATGTTTATTCTTCTACCGAAAAATCTGTTTATCGCTGCTTTTTTGATGAGGATGTTATTGAGAGAATCGAAATTCGTGATTCAGTTACCTTTGAACTTAAATCTCAAGCTAATCAAATTATCCTTTGGCCAGCTACACAATATTTGCAAGATACAAACGATTTGGAGACTATACTTCAGCAGATAGATCTGGAAAAAGAACTCAGAATTAAAGAATTTGAAAAAGCCTGAATGCTTGTGGAGGCCGAGAGAATCAAAAAACGTGTGGAATATGATTTACGTATGATTCGTGAAACATGATTTGTGAATGGTATCGAGAATTACTCATTATATTTTGATAAACGTTTGCCAGGTGAGGCTCCAAACACGATTTTTGATTATTTTCCAAAGGATTTCTTGCTCATTATAGATGAATCTCATATGACAATTCCACAGTTGAATGCTATGTCGCAGTGAGATAGGGCTAGAAAGAATAATCTAATTAAATATTGATTCCGTCTTCCATCAGCTATCGATCATCGTCCCCTACGTTTCGAGGAACTTGAAGCTACATTATGACGAAAATCTTTAGATGAAATTAAATTAGATCAAGCTACAGATAATTTGGATTTAGTTTCTACTACACATCTTCAGGTTATTGAATGAGAAAAATGAACCGCAAAATGAAAGAATGAATCGTTAATAAATAAAGAAGCTCGTGCAGAAAATCAACGTGCAAACCTTCAATCAAAAACAAAAACCTGAGCGAAATCGATATTCTTATCAGCTACTCCAGCAGAATATGAATTGAATCTATCAGATGAGGTAGTAGAGCAAATTATTCGTCCTACATGACTATTAGACCCCATTACATACGTTTATCCTAAATCATGAGATTATGTTCATTTACTCACAAGTGTAGATAAATTATTAAAGAAAAAACCATATTTGGAAATGTATTTTAGCGATAAAGAATCTAAAAAGGAAGAAAAAGATATTCTGAAAGATTTATTTGAGTGAGATTCAGATTAGTTTAATTTGTTGTATTTAGTGTTCATATTGATAAAAGTAAATAATACTGTTTATATAAAACAAAAAATCACAAATAATGTTTAGACTGAAAAAGTTACTTTGAATACTAATAGTCCTTTGAATCGTATTTTTTATTATTTGTGATGAAAAATGATATAAAATTTGATTTAATGATAATCAAATTGTGTTTAATAAAATCGAGAAAAAAATTAATTTTGTTGAAAGTGAAAAAATAGAACAGCAATTTGATTTGAATGTTATCTATAAAAATTCAGATTTAATCCAAATTAATTATGAATTTCAAAATCCAAAAACTTTACGCTATGGTATATGAATAGATAAAAAACGTTTAGCTCAGATAAAAGAAGAAAAAAAATTAGAAGAAAAGATAATTCAAAAGCAATCAATAACAAGTACTTGAGAACGTGACTTAGCCTTGAATGATTATTCAGAAATATCTAGTCTTTTCAAATGATTAACAATTGAAAAGAATGGTAAAGCTCAAAAAAATATCAAAAATGGAAACAAAACAGATGATAATGTCGAAGGAATAGAAACATGAAATAGAATTATGAATAATGAATCGACTCTAAAATCATGAACAGATATAAAAATAAGTGAGAATTCACAGATAGAACAATCAAACAAAACATGATTTGAAATACAAGACGATGATGAAAAAATAATACTTTATTATCCTGTGGAAAAATATTATCATAATAATCATACATTGGATCTAAAGAAAGGCGAATTTATCGAAGATATCCCGGAGAATATAGAAACATATACCTGAAAATCTCTTGAAATACAAATTAGTAACCTTTCATCATTACTAAATGTGCCTGATAATAATGAAAATGATAGTATTTCAAATCATGTAAATTTAGAAAATATCAGTAATCAGAGGATAGGAAATTCCAACCAGCAGACCCCCGCAGCTTTAGATACATATGAAGAAAGGATACAGGTTACGCCAGATTCCGAAGAGGGGTCTGAGATAAATGATGCTTTATATAAAGTGGAAAAGTATATATATACGCCACATTTATTTAATATTAAAAAAGCTATAAAAATAGAAGAAAACACAGATATTAATTATATTGATGAAAAGCCTATAATTAACTATGAAATTGAAGAAGTAAATAATCAAGCAAATATGAATGAGTTAAATATACCAGATAAATTGATAAAAATAAAAAAATATCAACCAAAAAAACATTCAATATACCTGAGAAAATGATTACCAATAGAACATAAATTTACAATTGAAAGTGTTGAAAATAAAGAAAATTGATTATCAGATTCTATGTTGGAAAACTTATTAAAAAATGAAGAAATAGATATTTCTACATTAGAAAGTGAGAATGATGAATTTCTACAGGAAATCTTTGCTAAAACAAAGGATGTGAATATAATGAATTTAATAGTTGAAACATATTTAGATGAATATCAGTTTGTAAAAGCTAAAAAATTTATTGAGAGGCTCCCAGAATCATACAATAGTAAACTAAAACCATCTTTAAATTTACGTGTAGCTTTTAACTCATTTCCTCTTAGTTCAAAAACATTTGATGAAAGTCTAATATCCTTAATTTCAGATTATAGCTCAAAGAATGAAATATCAGCTGAAGATAAAAATCGATACTTATGAGTATTAGCTTTGATTGATAGAAATTATGAAAAATTCTTTGAAATATCTAAATGATTCAGTTCTGCAAAGAATAAAGCATTTGCAGTGAAACTTCAATGATACAAAGATCAGATTTCTAAACAAATGTGAATGCCTGATTATTATTTTGATACACTTGTCTCACTAGAATTATTTAATCAATGATTATTTCAACCTGCAAAAGTCTTGGCACTTTATTCATTACAGAATAATTCAAATTACATACTTCCATATCAGGTTCTTGCTTATGCAAATTTTCTTACAAATTCGCGGGATACGGCTAACGAATACCTGAAAAAACTTGTTGAATTAGATCCAACAAATGCAGAAAAATACCGTTTCTTGATGTGAGTTGCTTCTTATCGAAATGGTAAGTATGAACAATCTGTAGTGATGCTTTCATTGGTAAAAAATAATAATTTGCGTTTAGATGCTCAAAGATATTTGATTAATAATTACCTACAGTTAAGACAAAATAATAAACTGATTTCTAGTCGAAACAAGTTGTTATGATATGAAAATTTAGTGGCATCAGATTTTTATACATATTTTTATGAAGTATTTTTTCATCCATATTCAGAATGATCTGAATTTATACTTTATGCCCTCGATACAGATTTAGCAAATAAAATGTTGCGTATGTGTACCAATAATCTTCCAAAAGATGAGAGTGTGGTTTGTACATACTGAACTATTGGTAGAAATATCGCATTATGACAATTTGATGGAATCGAACAATACTTACTCAATTTAGTTTCAGAGTATCCTCAATGATATTTATACCAAGCATTAGGAGATTATTATATACAACAATGAGAACCAGATAAGGCAAAGACATTCTTGTTGAAAGCTGTCTCATTAACTCAAAAAAGAAAAGAAGTAAACCAGATTAAAAAATTACTTCAAGAGACAATGTAAGTATTTTTATTTAAGACAATTGATTAATTTATCTCTGTTTTTTTCTTTTTCTGCTTGAATTTTAGACTGTAATAATTTTTCCAAATTATGAATAGTCATCCTTATAAAAGGCTTTGCACAAAAATTTTTAATTCTTCACTGAAGGCGAACTTCTGTACTTTCACATACATCCACCATGTATACATTTCAATCATCAGAAACCATTATATTTGTCGATGATAGAAAATTCCTATAAATTTTTAAAAAATTTCTAAATTTTCTTTCTAGAACTCGGGGTTCCGATTTGTAATGCTGATATCAAACTAAATCCATTATTCATCATTGTTCCTTGTGAAATTTCAAGTATTTTTTAATTAAATCAATTATTTTAAAAATTGTTTCCGCTGGTAAATCAGCAACATTAGTAGATGATAATGTTTTTCACTTTATAAATTTTTGTTTAATAAAATATCCTCCATCTGGGGTCTCACATAAAATAGTTTCAGGAATATACTCTCAGAAATATTGTTTCTTTTTTTCAAGTATGCGCCTTTGTTCATCCAAAGGTGGCATAAGTTTTTTTGTTTTAAAAAATTTACAAATAAATCAAAACTCATCAGGTCCTGTGATGCGTTTAGTCGCTCATAATCATTTCGAATATACATCATTTTCACAGTTATTCATGCCTAATTTTTTATAAATTATCAAAAATAAACATATATCATATATATAATATTTAATATGTCAAATTCAATAGAAAAATTATTCAGCTAATATTTTATTTTCTAATATATAATCACATCCAAAATTGATTAAATCTTCAAAATCTTTTTTATCTCAACAGGAGAGTCGATAATCTTCAAGAATTTTTCTATAATCTTGATGTTGAGGATATCATCTATCAATAGCCATATTTACTCAGGGAAATTCATGATTTAATAAAAAAGTAAGAGATTCTTTAATTAGATTAAATTGTTTTCAATTTAGCTGATTCATAGGATACTCATTTTCGTAATATTTATGAGTTTGCATATGTATTAGTTCATGAGCAAATGACTGGGTCCACCCTCTAATTCTTCGTTCAATTTTACCAGGATCAAACATCCGAATTTCTCAAGTTTTCCAAGCATAAGGTCATCTCAAGCAAGTAGTGAAATAAATATGAAAATCATCACGTAATATGGGATGTTTTGTAAGCTTCTCCATGTTTTCAAAAATCAGACTTTTTTGTTCATCTAGAATCGTTTTTATATCACCGACAGCTTCTTCGACATATTCACGATTGTTTTTATATTTCTTATCGAGATATGGTAATAATATTTTGTTTGCTCTTTCTTGAGACGATCATTTTATTTGCGATAAAATATTTAGATCTTCTTCAGACATTTTTTCATAACTTCTTCCATTTGTAAATGCATTCATAGCACATCGCCAGTTGTATGCATCTTTCTCTAAATCATAACTACTCGTAATTTCAGGAAAATTTTTCTCGCTTTCCATATCATGTAAATCTAGAATATTACGCATAATTTTGAACTATAATATAAAATTAATAATGATAACTTTTTCAAATCTGAATAGTTTTGCATCTATATAATTGTTCAATCAATACAAGCTTAGCTAATCAATGAGGCATTGTAATCGCTCCAAATGAAATTTCATTTAAATCAGAAAATCAGTTTTTCAGTCTTTCTCTATCTAATCCATAAGGTCATCAAATTATAAATACATAATTCTGTCAGTTTATCTCTTTTCATAATACCTCCGTACTTAAAAGTTTTCACTCTTTAGCGAGTAAAACTTTCTTATAATTCATATATTTTTTTTCGATAGTTTTGATAACAGACTCAGTTTCTTTTAGGATAACTAAATTATGGTTATCATCCTTAAAGGGTTTCAAAGTATCAAAAACTACATCTTTTCACAGACGTTTTTTATATTCTTCAATAGCAACTGAAAAGTGCTTATCAGAATCTGAAATATTTAATATAACGTGCATTTATATAGGACTATAAAACACTAGAATATACTAAAAAATAATTAATAAATCAATATCATTTTGATATATTCAAGTAAAAGATTTATTTGAATTTCTATCATAATAATATATAGTAAAGACCCTTTATTATAATTTGCCTAAAAATGGTAACTCATAAAGAAACATTTGATACCCAAATTCAAAAATTTAAAGATTTGAAGGAGGAAAGAGATAAAAAAATAAAAGAATTAGAGAGGTCATGATTGCTGTATAAACCATTAATTTGAGCTAAAAAGCAAATTTTTGAAGCCTTTTCAGAAAGAGCTACAGAATTAAGAAGCAATCCAGATTATAAACAAGCTCAAAAGTTACGTTCTGCTTATTTAGGAGCAAAAAGAGCTTATGAAGCTGAAGAACAAAGCGAAGGGAAAGTTGAAAAACAATCAGACTATTTAATAATTTGTGAAAATCTAAAAAGTTTTGCTGAATCTATGCAAGAGGAAGGTAATAATCTAATTCACAAAATGCTTGTTGCATGAGTATCAACAACTCAAATTAATGAAACATTCTACCGTAAATGACAGGATATCCTTACATATTTTAAAGATTTTTGTTCTTGATGGTCAAATAATATATATGAGGAAAAAGAAAGAAACAATAGTGTAATTATTGAGCAATTATGATTGAAGGAAACGTTTGAAAATATTTTTCGTAGATGTGTTCTCTTTGCAGATAAATATAGGGATTCAAGAATTCAAGGAATACAATATTTTGATTTTATGGTTGATACATTTAAAAATATAAAAGACACAATAAAGTATTTCAAAGAAGAGTGATCTGCTAATGAATGAAAATATAAAGATAGATTGTTCCATTCTATTTCAAAATAATATTTTTTCATAATAAACCAGATACATAAAAATGTTTAGAAGACATAATTTAAAAAGTCTGAAATTTTTTGCATTTATTTTAAAAATAAGATATAATTATCTTGTTAAATTTTATTACCAGATAAAGTATGGAACAACGTAATAAGATAGATGGTTTGAATAATTTAGTTGAAACTTCCCATTTATGAGAAGTAGATTTTGAAAAGTATGATAAATTACAAAAAGAACATGAACAATCTATTTCCATATTAAAAGACGAAGAATCCAAAAAATCATCGGAAAAAATAAAACAATTAACATGAGAACTATTTAATGAAGATGTTAATCTTTTGAAGTCAGAAACGATTCCACCAATTGAAGGTGCTAATTCTATGCAAATTTTATCTGAAAATGATGCTTTAGAGTGAATTCTCAAGTCATTATACGAGATAAGTGAAGAAAAGCGTCAAAACTGAAAACAGGACGAAATTGTTTTGGGTAACATAACTCGAGAAAATGTTAATTCCATATTATGAGATATAATTAAAACATGAAAGGAACCGGCTCCCCAAATTAGGCAATATTTATACAAATTATTATCAGATAATACCCAGCTTTATGAAGAAATTTTAAATAAAATCTGATGACCATTCATTCTATGAGCTAATGATAGATGAAATAGATGATCTAGTGAGAGTCGGTGATATCATATGTGAGTTGATTATAATTTACCAAAATGAACTCCAGTTAAATCGATATATGACTGAGTTGTGGTTGGATGAAAAACTGATAAATGAGTATTTTGAGATGAAAAAATAATAGCAGCATTTCCTAGTGTATGAAAAAAAGATGCTGATTGATGAACATGAAATACATTAGTAATAAAACACGAAATCTGATGAAAAACTTTCTACTCACTATATGTGCATATTACAAATGAGAATTTTTCTGAAGGACAAAAAATATCAAAATGACAGGAAATCTGAAAAATTGATGGATATGATACAAACGGTCACTGGCAACCACATTTACACTTTACAATAATGAATAATCTTGATAATAAAAATGTATTACACTGATACTGAAAAAGTGAAGACTTAAAAGATATGATTGATCCAAGCAAAATATACAATTAATTTATTTCAAAGTCGTTCTTCAATAAATTTACTGAATCTAAGTTTTTTGTAAATTTTCAGAAAAAATTAAAAAAGTCAGAAATTTTTTGCAATTAATTTAAAAATAAAGTATAATAATCTTGTAAGTTATTTTATTTTCTCGTTGAAACATGGAAAATTTTGAACATCAATTAGACAATAAGAAATATGTGGATAATGATAATTCTAATACGAACTATGTTTCTACAGTTGAAAGGATAAATGAATTAGAAAGAAATGAACTTATCGAGGAACTAAAATCTGAAACAGTTCCACCAATAGAAGGAGTAAAGGATATGAAAAAAATGTCAGAAAGTGTTGTGATGATTGAGGTTTTAAAATTCCTTAATGAAAAAACTGAAGAAAATATAAAAAAATGAAATTGAAATGAAGTATTATGTAGTTGGGTAGAGCAAAAAGAAATAAATCCAAAAAAAATAGAACGAGATGAAATAAAGTTAGAAAATATAAAAAATAACCTGACATGGAAAGAAGTATATGAAAGTAATCCAGCGATATTAAATTATAAAGAACTAGAATCATTTAAAACTGATGAAGAATTTATCAAAGAAGTTAGATGATACTGTGAGAGATTATGAGCAGAGGGGGCTATACTTAACTATAAACATACAAATAAAATTTCACGGAATACAATTAAAAAGAGTATCAGTGGTCAAGATGAGGCAAGTCAACGTGAACAAATATATAGATTATTTTCAGAAAAGGATAATCTTTACATGGAATTTTTGAGTAATATTTGATCCGAAGCAGGGCTTATTCTATGAGTAGAAGATAGATGAAATAGGTGATGATTTGATACTTGGGGTATGCATATGTGAGTTGATTATAATTTACCAAAATGAACTCCTGTAAATTCAATATATGAGTGAAAAGTTGTTGTGATATGAACCCAAGAATGAATCAAAAAAGATCCTAATGTAAAACGAAGTGATGAAATAGAACAATTTTTTAAAAGCAATGAACAAGATAAAGATATATGATCATTATGAAGTATGATGATAATACAGCATAAAATTTGATGAAAAACATTTTATTCATATTATTTACATATTACTTGTAATAAGGAGCCTTGAACTGAAATTGAAAAAGGAGAAGAGATTTGAAAACTAGCTGGGTATGATACCAATAAATATCGACAACCACATCTACATTTTACTATAACGGAAAATATGACATTACCAATCATTAGAGGATATTTAAATAAAAATACTATCACAGAAAGCGAGAAAAATGAATACAACGTAGTTGACATAGAAAAAGAATTAAAAAAGAATCCAAAGTTGTCAGATCAAGGAAAGAAAAATTTTCAAGAAAAAAATAAAGAAGCATATCAAAAACTTTACAATGAAAAATATGGGAAAGATATGGTCGATCCAAGTGAAGTATATAATTAATTTATTCCAAACTTATTTTTTAATAAATCTACTGAATCTAATTTCTCCCATGGAAACAGTTCAACATTTTTTCCATATTTCTCTACCATCTTACACTCACGTCAGAAATGACCATAAGCAGCAGTTCCTTCATAAATAGGGGAGCGGAGATTAAATCTCTTTTCTATTGCATAAGGTCTTAAATCAAATAATGCTCAGATTTTTTCTGCGATTTCTCAGTCAGTTAATGAAACTTTTGAAGTTCAATAAGTATCTACGTAAACACTGAGAGGTCTAGCAATTCAGATAGCATAAGAAACCTGAATCAAAATTCTGTCAGCTATTCATGCAGCTACCAAATTTTTAGCAAGATAACGAGCCATATAAGCACCAGAGCGGTCCACTTTACTAGAATCCTTTCCAGAGAAAGCTCCTCATCAATGTGCTCATTTTCCACCATAGGTATCTACAATTATCTTTCTTCCTGTTACTCATGTATCTCCATTCGGTCATCAGATTACAAATTTTCATGTAGGATTAATCTGAATATCAATCTGATCATTAAATAGAGCTTTTACTTTATCTTCTAGTCAATCTACAAAACGAGGTAATAAAATATTATTTACATCTCCACGGATTTTAGCCAACATTTCTTCATCTCAAGCGAATTCATCATGTTGAGTAGAAAGAATGATAGTTTTGATTTTCAAAGGTTTATCATCATCGGAGTATTCAATCGTGAATTGAGATTTTGCATCAGGACGAAGGTACAGCATTTCTTTTTTCTCTTTACGAATTTCTGCCAAAGTCCTGAGTAATTTATGTGATAAATCCAAAGTTAAAGGCATCAAATCATCAGTTTCATCACATGCATATCCAAACATAATTCACTGATCTCCAGCTCATTGATCTTCAGCATTTTCTCTTTCCACTCCACGAGAAATATCAGCAGATTGTTCATGTAAAAGTACCTCAATATTGCAAGTATCAGCATTAAATCAGTATTCATCTTTTGTATAACCGATTCTGTGAATCACATCACGAGCCACTTTTTCTACATCTACATGTGCAGTAGATTTTACTTCTCATGCAAGTACGACTTTATTAGTCGTAACTAAAGTTTCACAAGCCACTTTTGCAGTGACATCTTGAGCTAAATAAGCATCAACAATCCCGTCAGAAATCTGATCACAAACTTTGTCAGGATGTCATTCAGAGACAGACTCTGAAGTAAATAGGTAAGTCATCTTTTATAGAATATAAAATAAAAATACATTCTGATCCTCAAATGTATTTTTGGATTCGTGAAGTCGTTAGACTTCTCTGCGTAAAATTTAATTGTCTTTAGCAATTTTTTTACGTGGTTGCAAGCGATACAAATCCATCCACATTCTGAATCTAAAAATAATTATAGTTTTTTATTCTTAAAATACAATTAAAATATTAAGCATAATTGTTATCATAGTTATTACCCTGTCATTCATTATTCTGAGCTAATCAGATTTTTCATATTTCAGATTTTCAAGTATTTCGATTTGTATATTCCATAGTTTCTGTTAGTGGTGAAATGCTTTGTAAATAATTTAATCTTACGTAAAGTTCCATTTCATGATATCATAATCAAAGTTTCGAAGCTTCATTAATTATATTAGTAAGTTGTCCTGATGTTGGAGATTGATTTGAATATCAAGAAACGGATGATATTTGATTTGTTATAGTATCACTTTCAAATGCAGTTCAAAAATAACATCTAAAAGACCATATTTTTAGATTAGGAGAAAGGTTAGCAAGTCTTAGTCGATCTTCTTTACTCCATCAATTTGATGAAGATCAATCTTTATCTCAGTGTTCATCAATACATACAAGAATCTGTTCATTGGGGTGTAGTGATACATATTTTTCAATATCTTTAAGAATTTGTTCTTGTTTTTTTAGTGGTTTCTCTCATCATAAATTTCAATCTCAAACATCTTCAGTATTTTTCTTTACATAAGAATAATTGGCAATATCATTAGCACTAAATGATTGAAGAGTTTTATCATCTACATGAAATTTATCTATTGTTACATCTCATAATGGTCTTGCATAAAATATTTTATCAAATGTTTGTTCTCTCGGTTTTTCTGTTACTTCTCATTGTCTATTTGTGGTAAAATCTTTTGAAATATATGCTCTTAATATTTTCTCATATTCTTTTATAATATTTCACCAATCAAATTTTCGCTTTTTCCTTTCTTGTTTAGTTGCATTATCGCTCAAATGAGGAAAGCTTAAATCAGATCTGCTTTTTACCATTTGAATAATTCACCTAAAACAAAAATTAATTCATTTATCTGTATTTAAATCAACTTCTTTAATCATTTTTCATCACAAATTGCTTAATTTTTGAGGATTTGAATTTAAAAATTCGTATAGATTTATTGATTCAGGTTCATTGATAAAACATTCAAAAAATTGCGTTGCTGATGCTAATCATTCAAGGCCTTCGGTTTTTTCTCAAGCATTAAGTAGTAAGGATCAATTATGAATATAGCTTCAAATATGTGGTGATAAATACTGTAAATATGCTTCTGATTTATCTCAATACTCTCTAAGAAATCAATAAATTTTATCCATAAAATTCTGATCATTTAAAAGATTCACATTAATCATTTCAGGTCTCTCAACATATTCTAATCAAATAAAAATAGGCGCAATATGTTTAATTATTGAAATATAATTAGAAAGTCATAAAGATTTAAGATAATATGGCAGAAGATAAGAAGAAAATTCTTGGTCATACATTTCTTTTTTTAAATCAGACCACTTATCTCAGAACAAAGATTTTAAAAAAATATCGTTTGCATAATCGTTGTTTTCAGTAAGTTCTTTTGTGGAATATTCTTTTACTTTTTCTTTAAATGTATTTATTATTACTTCTGGAATAAAAAGATTTTTTCAAAAACTATCTATTTTTTTCATAATTTTTTTTCAAATCTCTTTATCAAAACTTTCTTGAATTGATCTTTTTGAATCCAAGGGCTCTGTTTTATTTTCATCTCAAGATAAATATCTTACTTCATTATTTAAATCAGATAATTCCTCAACAAATTTACTAAGTTCATCATTAGTATCTATTCATTCCATATTCTCCATACCAACAAGAACAAGAATAAAAACACTATTATAATTATGAATTATTGTTTTTTGTTTCTATTCTCCAGCATCAATATCAAAATCATCATCTTCGGCATCGGTAGGGAAGTGATCTTCAGAATCATCATCGTCATCATCCCATCCTTCGAAATCGAATTCATCATCATCGTCTTCAATCTTTTTCTTCGCAGGAGCTTTTTGAGCTTTCTTAGCTCTCTTTTTCTTAATATTTTCATCTTCCATCTTTTCAATATCATCTTCAATTCCAAGCATTTTTTGTAATCATTGATGCTCTTTTAATTTTTGAATCACTTTCTGCTCAATCTGTCTTACTCTTTCTCTAGTAACTTCAAATTCTTCTCAAACCTGTTCCAATGTATATTTAGGTCCATCAATTCCATATCTCATTTTTACAATTTTTGATTCTCTATCGTCAAGCATTCACAAAATCTGATCCAAATTAGCTCTAAGAGTATCTCTTTCCGCTAATTGATCTGGACGTAAAGTATTTCCATCTTCTATCAAATCTGCTAATGTATCTCTACCTTCATCTCAAACCTCTCTATCAAGTGATACATTACCAAAAATCACTTCTTCAAGCTTTTTAACTTTTTTGATAGGATATCATAATTTTTGTCAGATTTCTTTACTTGTTGGCTCTCTTCCAAGTTTTTGGAATAATAGAGAATAAGTCTTATTATAAGAATTTATCTCATCGATTAGATGTACAGGAATTCTCACATTTTTACCCATATCAGCGATAGCTTTCGTGATAGATTGTTTAATCCACCAGGTTGCATAAGTTGAAAATTTGAACTCCTTATCAGGATCAAATTTTTCAATAGCTTTAATAAGTCAGATATTTCATTCCTGAATCAAATCAGCAAATCCTAGTCTTCATCCAAAATAACGTTTAGCAATAGCAATTACTAATCTCAAGTTTGATTCAACCAATTTCTGCTTAGCTGCCTCATCTCATTTTTTAACTCTTCTTGCTACTTCCTTTTCTTCTTCAGCTGTTAAAAGAGGAATCTTTGATATATCATTGAAATATAACTTAATGTAGTCTTTATATTGCATATCAGGAGGTAAATCTGTCTTTCCATATAATGAGACTTTTCAAAGTCTTGATTCTTTTTTTGTTCATTTGTCTTCTTTTTCTCTATTCTCGAGCTCTTCCTCGATAGTGATTACTTTAATTTTGAGTTTATCACACAAATCATAGAACTTTTCCAAAATTCTGATAGATCCTTCCATATTATCGAGTGATGCAATCAAGTCTTCCTCCAAAAGACTTCATTTTTCAGCTCACTTTAATAGCAAATCCTGCAAATCTTCACTTAATTCAGAAATATCCTCCATGAGGTTTTCATAGATTTTTTTTCTTTCTTCGTTCATATATTATGTCTATAATGCTAAATAATCACAAAAAATTTATTCACAAAAATTTATTATATATCGTTTTTCATATTTGAGGTATTGAGTGGAAGAGCTTTATGTTTAGGTCAAAAGCCTATTGAAATGCTATCGTTGCATTCGTTCCATCAAAAAAAGATACCACATCGAGTACCAAAAACACTATATACCATTTCATACCTAAAAATCAAGTAATTTTTGGAAAAAAGTCAGATTTTTTTGCATTTTTTGATAATTGTGTGTATAATTGTCGTATTATTTTATATTTTGAAGTAAAATAAGAATGAAATCAGTAGAGGAATATAAAAATGATATAGCCGAAAGGTACATACAAGATTTTAAAACAGAAATTGGTTTTTTCAACAGACTTATGATATTGCCAATTACAAATAAAATGAAAGACATATTAAAATCAGATAAAAAGGTTGATGTAAATGATTTACAAGATTTAGAAGATTTATGATTTTGGAGAAAAGTCTTGGGCGCAAAAATATTTGATAAACAATTATTTGGAAATTTGGTAGATAAAATCTTAAACTTTTTGAAAGAGAAGCAAGAAAAAATAATTAAGGCAAAAACTGAATGAAGACTTGATGAATTACTAAATTTAGTTGTGAGCTGAAAATTAGATATTTTAGAAGAGCGTATTGTTAATCCAGATAATGGGAAGAAAGACAATCCAGATAATGGGAAGAAAGACAATCCAGATAATGGGAAGAAAGACAATCCAGACAATGGGAAGAAAGACAATCCAGATAATGGGAAGAAAGACAATCCAGATAATGGGAAGAAAGACAATCCAGATAATGGGAAGAAAGACAATCCAGATAATGGGAAGAAAGACAATCCAGATAATGGGAAGAAAGATAATCCAGACAATGGGAAGAAAGATAATCCAGACAATGGAAAGAAAAAAGGAATTGACAATTTAAAAGGGAAATACAAACTATCACATGAAGATTTTGTAGAATATTTTGAAGGAGAAAGATTTTATCAAAGAAATATTGGTAACTGCTGGTTATTAGCAGCAATTGATTCACTGGTAAGTTTTTGAGATTATGAAAAACTTGTAAGGAGCAGCGTATCAAAAGATAAAAATGGGTTTACAATCAGATTGCCACTTTGATCTAAAAAAGATAATAAAAAAAGTAAAGAATATTTTGTATCTTTCTCTGAATTGAAGAAAAGTCAATCAGGAATTTATTGAAATAATCTTATTCCAGTCGACTGAAAATCGTGAATAAAAGCACTAGTACGTGCTTTTTTACGACATACGTCAAATGATGGCAATAACGGAAGTGATATTGATTTTTTGAATTTAAAGGGAGGACGATGAGTATCAGCTTTTAATAGCCTAGTTAGTTTTCCATGAATGAAAACATATTGTTGTACAAGGACAATAAGCGAAAAAGAGAAAAGAGAAGATAAAAGCTGAACGAAGGATGTACAATTCGTAAACACATTTCGTAGTGTTTTGGAAAGCTTTAATCGTCAAAATGACATGCTAACACTCACAGTGTGCCAGGAACAGGAAACTAATAATGACCGCAAAAATCAACCAAAAGATAATTATGATGATCTATGACATTACTCTAGACCAAATCATGAAATTTCAGTTGAGGCTGTTAAAAAAAGTGGCTGAAATTTAATAATAACAGTTTCTAATCCGTGGGATAGCGAAAGAACCTACGATATTTTATTTGATGACTTATTGAAATCATGTAGTGTTTTTTCACTTTGTACAAAAAAAGCAAGGACATGATTACAGGAATCCACCGGATCATATTGAGATTGAAGCAGAAGAAATGCAGCATCAGATCACCTAAATAGCATGGATAGAGCTCAAAATATAAACCAGATAGTTGAATTTACATGAGAAAAAAATGAAGAGCTGAGAAAAGCGAGAGGAGATATTATTGTTGAAAATTTAGGTACAAATAAAATTGCGGTAACATCCTATAATTATACGACTCAAGTAGAAAGAAGCAATGGTAAGATCATTATTTGAACAGGAAATAAAGCGTTATTAATCCCTGAAGCAGAAATATCAGACATTTTTAATAAAGAAAAAAATAAAGCCTATCGTTTACATTTATATTGAGCTAAAATAGCTAATATGATTCATTTTATACAGAATAAATATTCGAAAGATGATAATCTTTGTTTAAATAGTGATTGAACCCTTCAATATGATCGCGTATGACCCCGAAATACAGATATTATTAAAGATTGGGGGCGAAAACAGATATGAATTAGTAGAGATAAGACGAAGAAAGAATTTGTAAAGCATCTAGAAAAATTATGATATAAATGTGGAATAAAACTTTAACACTTCTATGTAATAATTTATGGATATTTGGTTAACTTATCTCACGCTTTACAAGTAAATTTTTTAAGATTTATCTTAATGTAAAAAGTCTGACTTTTTTTGCATTTTTTAATAATTGTGTGTATAATTATGTTATAATTTATTTATATTAATAAAAATAAAAAATGAACATTGAACAGCTAAAAAAGGAGGTAAGTAGTATAGAAACCTCATTAAACGAATTAAAGAAAAATATTTGAGAACTATCAGAAGATGATAAAAATAAACAATCAGAAGAATTTAAGACCAAAGTTGAAGAGGTAAAGAAAAAGATAAACAATAGAATTGCTGAATTATCAGAAAAAACAGATGATAATTCGAGAAAAGAATTAGAAGAAGTGAAACAATTATTAGACTCATTGGATAAAATTGTTGAATTACAACATGATATTATAGAGGGTAAAAAAATTTCAACTATAAATTATGCCACACAATCGGTGTCATGACACACAGAATGAGAAGTTCAAAATAATACATGAGGAGTGCAGTGAGAGCGAGAAGAGTGATTTTTTTGAAAGATACGGGATTGGACAAAAGATCAGTGGAATGATGTTTGGAATAAGGAGAAGCGAAAAGCAGAATGAGGGAAGAATGTGTTGCGTACAGCATGATTTACAGCAACATGAGTTTGAGCTGTAGCACTAGCATGTAAGTGAATTAAAAAAATATGGGACTGGGTTTTTTGAGATGATGAATCGGATGAAGATGATATAGAAGAAAATGAAACAAAATTAAAAAAGAAAAAGAAGAAAAAAGAATCTTCATGGTGGAAAAAGTTTCTAGTTGGAGCATGACTTGCTGCTTGAACGGCAGTTGGATGAGTAGAAATTTACAAACATTGGAATAGAATATCTTCACGATTTAAAGAAAAACTTTGACTAGCTCTGTCATTTGATGAGGCAATACAAAAGGTCGAAGCAGAAGTATGTAATTGAAAAATAGATGATGACCATTTTTGAGTATTTAATGCACATTTTGATTGATGAATCAAGTACGAAGAAAATACATCTGAAATATGCTCATACTGACAAAAAACAAAGATAAACAAAAATGGTAAAAAATTAGAGTGATTAGATGTGGAATTTGCTAGCTGGGAAGAGATGATACATGCAGCAAATATAGTAAATTTTGCAAAAAGAATGTTAAGATGAAGAGGTGCATCTGAAAAACCATTCATCTATACTAGTCGATGATGAGATATTGCATTTAATTGTTCTGCAAAATGAAAACAAGAATTTCTATCAGCAAGTAATTCGAATGAATGGACATGGATCTTGGGGACTTTATGAACTTTGGGTTGAGGAATATTGTGATGATATTGTGCTTGAGTAAAATGAGCAGCAGTTTGAGCTGTATGATGATGAACGTGATGATATGTACTATGAGCTTACATTGATAATAAATCAACAGCATGAAGCTGCTGTGAAACGATAAGTAGATGAAAAAATTTGGACGAATTCATGAACTATCTTAATAGACAACAAGATGAAAATTGAAAATCACTATGGGTACAATGAGAAGAAAAGTATGAACCAGATAATACGACACCAATGCACAAATTTTTGAATGAAGTAAAAAAAGAAATAGATGAATCATATGGAAATGGAGATGAAGATAGCACAAGAAGAAATCTTAGGATAGAGCAAAGTGAATGAAATCCTAAGGAGTATATAATCTCTTCATATAATCATAAATTAAAAATGACATTAGAGTGATGACCAGCAAAATGAGAAAAAATAGATTTTACCAAAATAAAGAAAATACACATAGAAAAATATGATGAATAT
>JAEEGF011091155.1_pt1 | contig 22904 bp, 19 predicted proteins | sample 9134171 | NCBI WGS metagenome assembly JAEEGF01 (sample SAMN16246542, study PRJNA631951) | gut metagenome | biome: gut microbiome; feature: rumen; material: AP-attached | host: Bos | place: Iran: Karaj | collected 2018-10
GCCTTCTGCAACGCCGCGACAGCGGAAGCGGCAGCAGGGAAAATGTCAAACCCCTCTTTGTTGTAGAACTGCAACATCCAATAGACGATGTCATCATTGCTGACTTTGAAAAAGTCGCCACCTGATGCCTTGAGGACATCAAACATGCCTCCAGCGAGGCTGTACGGCGGTTTTCTGTTGGAAAGGACCTTTGCCAAGATGATTTCGGCATTCTTCCTGGATTCCTCGGGGCTGATCGGCACAAGATCCCTTGAATCAGCCTTCCACGAATCATACATCAAGGTGTAAGGTGCGTTTTGTACGCAATAGACACGCATATTGTTCGCTCCGAACCGGCCATCCTTCTCAAGACGACACGCGTTTTCCCAAGCTGCGATCGCTCCCGTACCGCTTCCAACCGCTTGGAAATAAGCGTCCGGAATCCTTCCGATAGCCTCCACGGCACTGAGTATCGTTGTGCCCATACCATCGCGCCTGGCCACATTCTTGGCGCCTCCCTCGGCAAGATACCGGGGATCTTTGCACAGTTTCTCTCCCAAGGCGATAGCATCGTAATAGTCGGTTCCGTGAGGGGTAGCTATCACCTTCACACACGGTTTGAGCCTGCGGGTGAACCAGAGGTCGGCGATATTATCATTCGGGATGCAGATCACAATCGGAATGTCGTTGTCAGAGCACACCCGGGCGAAAGCCCTGGCTGTGTTGCCTGCTGACTGGACCACAAGGATATGCTGGTCATTCTTAGGAAGCCTTGCGCAGACAGAAAAAGCCTCAGTCTCCTTGAAAGAACCGGTCTCCATCTTGGCGCCTTTCTTCGGTACATATCCGGAGAGGGTGATATACAGGTTATCCATGCCAAGCAGGTCAGCCAGCCCTTTGCTCTTATAGGTCACAGGGGCGTGAGATTTCCGCAAGACACGCTTGATAGGGAGCCACTCAGCATACCTGTAAAGGCCTTTCAGATCATCACGAGGAGTGAATTTCTCATTGGCATATACCGCCCTGACAAGTGAAGGAGAGGGGGCCTGGGGATCAGCGAGAGTCCAACCGGCGTCCTCGAAAATCCTGCCGGTACCGACATCCATCAGTTTGTAATCTGTTGCTTGGAATTTCATATTCGTTTGATTTCTAAATAGTCATGAAAAGATATGCCATGTAGGCGATAAAAATCAGAAGGAATGAGGTGGCATCCCATCTGCCGATCCTGTTGTTCCGCCCTGTCCAAGCACTAGTCAAAAGAACCATTGTGCTTACAGTCAGGACAAGAAGGTCCACAAGGGTAATGTGACTCATCGATAAGGGCGAAGGACTGACCAAGGCGGATGCTCCGATTATCAGTAGAATATTGGAGATGTTCGATCCGATGATATTGCCGAGTGCCAAGGCACCCTTCTTCTTTGCTGCGGCAACCACGCAAGTAACGAGCTCGGGCATGGAAGTACCTCCAGCTAAGATAGTTATCGCTATGAATTTCTCTGACAACCCGGCTTCATGGGCAATCGCGCGAGCATTGTCGACAAACAAGTCGCCTCCGAATATAAGTCCCGCAAGGCCGCCAATAGCCATCAAGATGGCAACGAATAATGATCTGCCCTTTGCCTGTTCCTCCTCACCGCCATTTTGAACAACGGCTGTTTTCCCTTTCTTGAATGAGACAACCATATAAGCGGCGAAAAGGAGCAGGAATAATCCTCCAATGGCCATTGTGACAGTGTCCCCTTTCCCGATTCCGAATAAGGAATACCGCATGCCGAGGACAATGAGCAGGGCTGTGGCGAAAATATTCAAAGGAATGTCCCTGCGTTTATTGTCACTTGTCATGCCAATAGGCCTTATCAGCGCGGTGACTCCCAGAATGAGAAGGACATTGAATATATTGGAACCCACCACGTTACCTATGGCGATGTCAGCGCTATCTCTCAATGCTCCCGCGAGGCTGACAACAAGTTCCGGTAACGAAGTGCCGATCCCGACGATGGTGAGACCGATCAAAAACTCACTGAGCCCAAACTTACGGGCGATGTCCGAAGCCCCATCGACCAAGCATTCTGCCCCTACTACAACAAGGGCAAGGCCGATAAGAAGAAAGAGGACATCATGAATCATAGGCTAGTCTTGTCTTAGAGGTTCACCGGAAGCCAACCTCTCTTTTGAGAGCACCGGATTAGCGTATATACGCATGAAAATGTCTCGCAACTCATCACGATCAAGCCTCTTCTCGACCTTATCGAGCCTATGCTCTGTGTAGGCCTCGAAACTCTCAACATCTTCCTTGGTGTAAAGGTCAGAATATTTCGTCGTGTTCCAGACCTTGTCGTAGGCCATGTAATTGGTCTTCCAGAGGTGGTAGCCAGCGATAACTCGCTTATCCACAGCGTGTCGGATAGACTGGTAGCGGTCATTCTTACCGCATTGGCTCGCCATCTCAATCTCATCGAAAGTAAGAGGCAAACCGAAATTCAGGTGCACATTGCCCTTCTTCTGCCTGATACCCATCACGATGCTGTGCATGTCCTCATGACGGCCCTTGACATACTTTTTGCTTCTTGAGATCAATATCTCACGCGCTTTGCGGACATCGCAGGGCTCATATTCATAAGAGATGCTCAGAGGGATGATGTTCAATTCCATGAAATTCTCCTGGAATGACTTCTCTCCGCTCATATCCAACATCTTGAGAAGGCCTTGCTCCGTCGTGTCGATACCATCCTTGGTCCTGCCTTGCCTTTGAGCAAGCCAGATTGAGGCTTTACCACTTGTGATAGTCTGGCGTATATACTTCGAAAGCATCTGCGAGGATAGGTACAAATCACGTGCGGAAATGCCCCTAATCACTTTAATCATTCGATTAGATCGCAGGAGGTATTCCACTGTCCTACTTTCTTTTATGAGATTATCTCCAACGCAGATTTCAGTCATCGGAATCCCATTACGGAAGAATACCATCTGGGTAATAGCGGGATCCAAGATGATGTCCCGATGATTTGACATCGCAAGAAATTTACCCTTGATGCCTTTTATGTAGCTGATGCCATCATAGGTAAACTTGTCAATAGTGTTGTTGACGCACCAGGCTACAGCCTCGTTCATCACCCTCTCCTGGAACTCGTCAATGCTCTTCACAGACTTCAGGGCATCTCTCAGATAGGTCATTGGCCGGTCCGGGAAAAGGTACTCTGAAATAGCGAATACAGCGGGATGGTTGGCAACCTTTCCCAAGGCCTTTACAGCCTCCTCGTCATTGTAGGGACAGATACTGTCAAATTCGTTGGTTCGATCCATGGCTGATTGACTTTTCCAAAGGAACAAATTTAAGCAATTTCATCGCTTTTCGCAATAGAGTCCGGACGGAAAAGCAAAGAGCTGTCCCCATAACTTAGGAAACGGAAGTCGTGGGCGATAGCATAATCATAAATCCTACGCCAGTCTCCATTGACAAATGCTGACACAAGCAAGATCAAAGTGCTCTCGCTCTGGTGGAAATTGGTCACAAGTACATCGACAAGACGGAACCTGAATCCCGGCACGATGATAATTCTTGTTCCTATCTTAAGTTCCTCTAAACCATTTGTTTCCAAGTAGTTCACAATAGCCCCGATGGCCTCCTTCGCACTATATGGATATTCCCTTTCATACGGGACCCACTGCCCGACTTCCTCCGGAACGCCTTTCTCGATACAACTCACACCCACATAATATAGAGACTCAAGTGTACGCACTGATGTAGTCCCTACGGCTATCAGACTTCCCTCATTGTCTCTTATTCTCTTAAGTAGTTCAAGGCTAACGGAAAAGGGCTCACGGTGCATCGGATGGCCGGAGATCTCTGAACTTTTCACCGGGAGAAAAGTTCCGGCTCCGACATGAAGGCACACGTTTCCAAGGGCTATTCCCACCTCCTTTATTCCCGACAGCACCTCTGGAGTGAAATGCAGTCCAGCAGTCGGAGCGGCCACGGAGCCTCTTATCCTGGCATATGTGGTCTGATAGCGCTCAGCATCAATTTCCTCGCTTTCCCTGTTCAGATATGGCGGAATGGGAATAGTGCCGCAGATTTCCAGGACATTAGAGAAAGGCAGCCCACCGTCCCATTCAAATTCCACATCACCCGTGCGGCCTTCCTTATCAATAAGTTTCGCACGGAGGTTGAGCGTGGCCACAGAAGGGTCGCCAGCAGGGTTGTATAACCGTAGGGAATCGCCCTTCCAGCGCTTTGAATTGCCGATAACGCACTTCCACACGCAACGAGAGCACGAAGCGAAAGCGATGTTGTATTCGGCAGGGTCAACAGGTTCCAAGCAGAATATCTCAATGTGGGCACCGGATTCACGTTGGAAATGCAGACGCGCTGGAACAACCTTGGTGTCGTTGAATATCATCAATGATCCTTCCGGCAGAAGGGCGGGAATGTCTCGGAATACAAATTCATCTACGATTCCGTCCCGATATCGCAATAATTTTGAAGAATCGCGTTCAGGAAGAGGATATTTTGCGATCCGCTCGTCTGGCAGATCATAGTGGTAATCACTTATTTTTATTTCAGGTATCATCATACAAATCTTATCGCGAATTTAGCCATTTATATTGTAAACAAACGTATCCAAATTGTGAAAAAGGTTTTCAACAATTTGGCTGTTTACAAAATCAAAAACCAATAATTTTAATTAAATATTTATTTCTGCGGAAATAGCTTAAACTCAGTAACTTAGCTCTATTCAACTAATTTTATGATTTGCATAATTAGGTAAACCATGCGCACTGGTATTGAAGTATTTGTTTACATCTGCAACATAATCAAACATATATCGCTGATATTCAGATATTTAACAAAGACTAATTAATTTAATTTCTAATTAAGTTAGCCTACATTGATATGGTCTATTCACACATGTCACTCCCCTCTTTGTTGTTTGGATTTACAAATATTATCATTAAATTTGTAAACAAAGAAATTGACCATGAACCACCGTCTCCAGCAATTCATAAACGCCGAGAATCTGACCCAGTCGCAATTCGCTGAGCGACTCGGTGTCGCGAAAGCCAGTGTCTCTCATATTCTCGCCGGACGCAATAAGCCAGGCTATGATTTTATCGAGAGTTTATCCCGTCAGTTCCCCAACCTGAATCTTGAATGGCTCATCGGTGGTCGTGGCCGTATGTATAAGATAACGGGCCAGGAATCGCAAATTCGTCCTGAAAACGAAGATTCACCATCAATTTCGCGTTCCGAAGATGGTGATTACTTCAATGAACCCTCGGAAACGATTGAGATTCAAGCAGAAAGCCCCAAAATTGTCAAAGTTGTGGTTTTCTACGACAATGGCACATTCCAAGAAATCACCTGAGGATAATTAACGGGGAAGATTTGTTATATTCGCGATATGTACAAACTTCTCATACGTCCTATTCTTTTCAGGTTCTCTCCTGAGAGAGCTCACAACATGACTCTTCGGATGCTCCGATTCTTCCGGAGAATCCCGTTGCTTCCGGGACTGATACGCCTGTTTTATAAGTACGAGTCACCCACTCTGAAGAGGAATGTGATGGGCTTGGACTTTCCTAATCCTGTTGGTCTGGCCGCGGGAATAGACAAGAACGGAGATTACTACAACGAGTTGGCATGGTTCGGATTCTCATTCGTGGTGATCGGTTCATTGACTCTCGAACCCCAGGAAGGTAATCCCAGACCTCGCCTTTTCAGGTTGCCTCAGGACAAAGCCCTGATTAACCGCATGGGAATCAACAATAAAGGTGTTTTCCATGCCATTGAACGCATCAAAGCTGACACTCCAAAGACTATTCTATGCGCAAGCATAGCCAAAAACAGCACTTCCGTAGCTGACGAAGATATAATCTCCGACTACAAGACCGCTTTCTCCAGACTGTATGACTTTGTGGACATGTTCACTGTAAATGTCTCATGCCCCAATGTGGTAGGTCTGCAGGGGCTTCAAGATGTGTCTTACCTTTCTGATGTGGTTGATCCCCTGCTTGATCTCAGAGTGTGCTACGACACTTATAAACCCTTGCTGGTCAAGGTCTCCCCTGACATTCCTCTCGAGGAATTGGACGAGATTCTCGACTATTGCATGCTTTCTGGTGTTGACGGAATCGTGGCCGGCAACACGACCACATCACGTGAAGGACTGTCCACAAACCAGGCTCGCCTCGATAAAATAGGCAAAGGAGGCCTCTCAGGGGCACCTTTATTCGAACGAAGCCTTAATCTTGTGCGCCATATTCATGAATACACCCGCGACCGTCTGACAATAATAGGAGTTGGCGGCATCATGACACCGGAACAGGCCAAACAGATGCTTGACGCGGGTGCTTCCCTTGTGGAGATATGCACCGGATTCATATACGAAGGGCCTTCCGCCGTTAAAAAAATACTTAAAGGACTGAAATAAATGACTACAGCTTCCATTTGCACTATCGGGGACGAGATCCTTATCGGCCAGATAGTGGACACAAACTCTTCCAAGATTTCAAGGGCACTAGAGGAGATTGGTATCAAGGTGACAAGGATGCTTTCTATCGGGGACGACCGGACTGAGATCATCTCAAATCTTGAGAATGAATTGAGTATCAATGGGATAGTAATAGTGACAGGTGGCCTTGGACCTACCAAGGACGACATAACGAAAGCTGCCCTGGCGGAACTCTCCCTTAGTTCAGGCTATGTGGAGAATCCTGCTCAGCTTGAGATAATACATGCGATTCTGAACGCTCGGGGGCTCGATGTGCTGGACATAAACAGAGCGCAAGCGTTGGTTCCTGACACCTGCGAAGTTATCCCCAACCGCCTTGGTACCGCTCCCATAATGGTTTTCCGCTTCCCTGAAGGCAGATTTGGCCACCCGGCGACCTTATACTCACTCCCCGGAGTTCCATTCGAAGCTGAGGGAGCCTTACCAGATGTGATCGCGGACATAAAGAGGCACAACAAACTCAGCGACATATTCCACAAATGCGTCATGGTGGCGGGCATGGCGGAGTCCGCGCTTTCGAAACTAATCGAGCCATGGGAAGACAGTCTTCCTGAAGACATGCACTTGGCCTATCTTCCAAACCAGCTAACAGGCGTGCGCCTTCGTCTTTCAATATATGGAGGAGAAAGGACCGAAGAAGAAGCGCGTATAGATGAGCGTTTTAGTGCCCTCAGGCCGATTTTGGGCGATAAGATATATTCTTACTCAGATGATACGCTGCAAGACGCTATAGGAACCATTTTTCGCGGTAGTGGGATGACTCTCAGTGCCGCTGAATCATGCACCGGCGGGATGATTTCCTCCCTAATAACCTCAGTTCCAGGTGCTTCTGAGTATTACCTCGGATCTGTGACGTCCTACGCTGTCAGCGTGAAATGTGGGGTGCTTGGCGTTCCGCCTGAGACAGTAGCCACATATGGTGTGGTTAGTTCCGAAGTTGCCGCGGCCATGGCGGAAGGTGTCAGGAAATTGACGGAAAGCACTTACGCTGTCGCTACGACCGGACTTGCGGGACCGGCGGGTGACGAAAGGAATCCCGTGGGAACAGTTTGGATCGGAATAGCCGGACCGAATGGTACCTGCACCGCCACACGGGTCTATAAGAATGACCGGAAAAGAAATATCGAGCGCTTTACCTCTGCTGCGCTCGATGAATTAAGACTTTTTGTTCTTAAGGACTTAAAGCATTAATAATCAATTAAAATAACGAGAAAGTTTCGGGCGTTAACATTTTTGTTAACGCCCATTTTCATCACTTTCTGGTTACCGTGGCCGCCTGGATCTTAATGATATTGATCGCGGGATTGCCGGCGAAGATGACCTCCGTACCTCTTCCAAGATCAAGTTCGAGGTTTTCTGAAGCGTTGGTCTCGACTGAGATTCCGGTTGCGGTTATAGTAGCGGCGAGAGTCTCCAAAGCCGAAGCGGCCACCTTGGCCGAAGTTCCTTTACCAGTCACCTCAAACGCCTTTGATGAGCCTGAAAGAGTCGTCTTGGAACTTCCTGAGGCATCAATACTGACTTTTTCCTCGGAATCACCACGAATGTCCATCTCGGCTGATCCCGAACTCGTAACCTTCAGGTTATTGGCTTTATACTCGAGTGTCACGATTCCTTTTGAATCACATGTCACTCCAAGGTCACCTTCGACCGTAACGGAAGCATTGGTGAACTTCGCGTTCTTGCTGACGGTAAGATTGAATGTCTTTCCAGTGATCCTGAGGTTATTAGCGGATGCGGAACCTGTGAGCGTCATCGATAGGTCTGATGCGGCGATGTCGGAAGAACTGAAGAACTTGCAATCGTCTGAGAGAACCAGGGTCTTCAACTCTGGAATCCTTACAACAGCCACAAGGGTAGGCTCAGACGAATTGCGCCCTTTGTACTGTTTCTTAAGATCTTTCGGGATAGCCTTGTCGTCAAGCCCTATGTGAAGGACACCGGCTTTCACATAGCATTGCACATAACTCTCTAAGGCATCATCGACAGTCAACTTGGCACTGTAACCATCCGATTTGGAGACTGAGACTTTAAAGCCGTCCGTGGCCTCAATCCCCTCGAAAGGAGAGAGATCATGCTCAAAAGAGCGGGTCTGAGCAAACCCGAATACACTTGAAGCCATTAATAAGGTAATAGCTGCGAAAACTTTAGTGTTCAATGATTTCATATTGACTAATGTTTATCTTATTCTTCATATTTATCCATGAGCGACTCCCATTCGGTGGTCTTGTGATCAAGGTCTCTCTTATGTTCCAGATAGTCCCTTGTCAGTTCCATGATGTCATCACCGGCCGAAGGATTTGAAAGGATTTTCTCTATCTCTTTCATCTTCAATTCAATCTTCCCTATCTCTGCCTCAAGGAACTCGATCCTGCGTTTGAGTTTGGCCAGTTCCTTGGACTCGCTCCTTTTCTTCTCGAAGTCCTCACGTGCCTTCTCTTTCCCAGCCACTTGGCTGGTGCCGCCCTGAGGCTGACGAACGGTTGACGAATCATTCGCCGAAGCCCCGAACCGTCTCTCCAATTCCCTCAAATTCTCCAACTTACGCTTCTCAAGGAAATCAGCGACCCCGCCGAGATGCTCCCTGACCTTGCCGTCACGGAACTCATACATCTTATCAACAAGTCCCTCAAGGAAGTCACGGTCATGAGACACCACAATCAGTGTGCCATCATAGGCCTTCAAAGCTTGTTTCAGAATGTCCTTGGACTTGATGTCCATGTGGTTTGTAGGCTCATCAAGCGCCAATAGGTTATAAGGCTGCAGCATGAACTTGGCCATTCCCAATCTGGCCCTCTCACCTCCTGAAAGGACACTGACTTTCTTATCAATATCCTCACCTCGGAAAAGAAATTGGGCCAGGATGTCACGCAACTTGGTTCTTATATCCCCTACAGCGATATTATCGAGTGTCTGCCACACGGTTGGGGAACCATCGAGAATATCTTCCTGATTCTGAGCATAATAACCCATTGAAACATTGTATCCTCTTTTGGCCTCCCCTTTCATCGGAGTCAACTCGCCGGCAATAACACGCATCAAAGTTGTCTTGCCTTCACCATTGCGGCCAATTAAGGCCACTTTCTCGCCTCTTTTTACTTCGATATCGGTATCAGTAAAGACTACCTTGCCGGGATAGCCAACAGTTATTCCCGAGGCTTTGAAAACCACGTCCCCGGAACGTGGTGCGGGAGGAAATTTGACAGTGAGCCTGGCTTTATCAGTCTCATCGATCTCTATCCTGTCCAATTTCTCCAATTGCTTGATCCTGGATTGCACTTGGTTGGACTTCGTGGGCTTATAGCGGAAGCGGTTTATGAAATCCTCCGTCTTCTCGATCATCCGACGCTGGTTCTCATATGCCGCTGTCTGCTGTATCAGCCTTTCCTCCCTCAAGCCAACATATTGGCTGTAAGGCACTTTATAGTCATGAATATGCCCCAGCATGATCTCCACCGTACGGTTTGTTACCGCATCGAGGAACTTGCGGTCGTGAGAAACGAGCAGCAGAGCTCCCCTACGGTTCTTGAGATAGTCTTCAAGCCATTCTATGGATTCGATGTCAAGATGGTTTGTCGGCTCGTCCAACAATAGGACATCAGGAGCGGAGAGCAGGATCTTCGCAAGCTCAATACGCATATTCCATCCCTGGCTGAAGGTCTCGGTCTTCTTCCCGAAATCCGAATCCTTGAATCCGAGTCCAAGCAAGGTTTTCTCAGCAAGAACCTCAGGAGGCTCCGAATGAATGACGGACAAAGTGTCATTCAGATCGTTAAGTCTTTCTATGAGGCCGAGGTAATCCGCTGAATCATAATCAGTTCTCGTCGAAAGCTCCTTTTCTATACCCTCCATTTCAGATTGAATGGACACCATCCGGTCGAAAGCTGTCAATGACTCTTCCAGGACAGTCCGCCCCCTGTGGTGTTCCATGATCTGGGGAAGATAACCGATACGGAGATCGCTCGGCTTTTCGACAGAACCGGAGGAGGGATTCTGAAGACCACAAATAAGCTTCATAAGGGTTGATTTCCCAGCCCCGTTCTTGCCGACAAGACCTATCTTGTCTTTCTCACTGATGTGGAAGTCAATGTTGTCGAGCAGGTTAAACCCTCCGAACGCCACCGTCAAGGAATTGATGGAGATCATTCCCCGTCCTCCTCGTTATCATCATCCTCGATAGCCGGCTTGCATCGGGAAATGCTGAATTCATAGAGACCGTAAAGAGGAATGGCCAGCACGAACATTGAAAGAGGGTCGGCAGGTGTTATCAGTGCCGCAAGTATCAGAACCACGACGAAAGCGTGCTTCCGGTATTGCTTGAGGATATCACTAGTGACTATACCGAAATGTGACAGGACAGCTATTACTGAGGGGAATTCGAATACCAGTCCTATCATAAACACCATTGAGATGAACAGGCTGATATATGAATTCAGATTGATCAAATTGGTAACGCTTTCGCCGACCGAATAGTTCATAAAGAACTGAAGACAAACAGGTAAAACGAAGCAATAGCCGCAGGCGACACCCAGATAGAAAAGCACGGAAGCCATCATAAAGGCTCCCCTGACCACTTTCTTCTCATTCTCATAAAGCGCTGGTGCTATGAACTTCCAAATCTCCCATATGACTAGGGGGAAAACCATCACAAGGCCAACCAGACAGGCGACCTTTAGATGCACGAAGAACTGTGCGACAACATCCGTGTTGATCAGATCAACATTGACTTTCCAGTGTAGGAACCTATACAGGAAGAAATCCTCCCTGGAAGGATAGAAAACAACCTTGAAAAGGATATCTTTCAGAGAGAAGCAGAGCAGGGCTGCAACAAATACATATAGTATTGAGCGGAACAAGGTTCCCCTCAACACTTCGAGATGGTCCCAAAAGGACATCTCGCTGGAATGCCGGGCCCAATCCGAGTTTTCCTCAGACACTTTACTTTGAGTATTCGTTCTTTTTCTCTATCTTGTCAGGAGACTTGGCCGAAGAATCGATATCACTCGTGATTTCATTCATCTCCTTTTCGACCTCATTCATCCCCTTTTTGAAGCTCTTGACTCCCTTTCCAATCCCTTGCATCAGTTCAGGAATCTTCCTGCCACCGAAAAGAAGGATGATGACTGCTACGATAGCGATGATTTCCCAAGTTCCAAATGCGAGAGGGTAAACTAATGATAGTATCATAATGAATAGATTTGATTATTTGTCTTCTATATGCTTTTCTATGGCATGGACTAACGGGTCCGGACAGCGTGTCGGTCGACCGGTGGACTTATTCAGGAAACCAAGCACGACCTCACCTTCAACACATAGTGTGCCTTCCTGGTTATAGACCGCCTGCTTTATCCTGAGCTTGGCCATCGGGACTGACTCGATGATGGCCACGATCTTAAGGTCATCACCCATCTTCGCCGGATGTTTGTAATGGCACTCAACCGAGACTATCGGGATCGTGACTCCATCTTCCTCGCACTTCTCAATCGGGTAACCGAACTCGCGCATCATATTATTACGAGCGCACTCGAAGTATCTGATATAATTCGAGTGATGGACTATGCCCATCTGGTCCGTTTCGTAATACCTGACCGGGAAAAATGTCTCGGAATATACCATAACAAAAATGTTACAACTCTTAACTAACTTGTTTTACTAGTTGCTTTTCAATATCTTAAGTGATTTCTCGAGATTATCAATCTTCAAGAGAGCATCAGCCTCTTTTTTACGTTCAAGATCCACGACTTTCTCTGGAGCGTGGGCAGTGAAGGCCTCATTTGAGAGTTTTTTCCTCACACCTTCGAGGAAACCTTTGAGCCTGGAAAGCTCTGATTCAATCTTCGCGATCTCTTCGCCAGCATCAACCAAACCTCCAAGAGGAACAAAGATCTCAACAGTGCCGACCATGAAGGATATTCCGTTGCCACCGAACTCTTCAACCTTCTCAACGGATGACACATTGGCTAATTTCGAAACCACGGGGATCATCTCCATGGGGAAGTCACCTTTCACCTTGAGATTAAGAGCTTCTTTCGGCGGTATGTTCTTTTGCTGCCTGATACCACGGACTCCCCCGGCGACTTCTTTGGCAGTCTCAAAATCGGAGATGACTTTAGGATCCACGGCTCCGGCTACAGGAGTGGGCTGGTTCATAATGGTCTCATCCTCCGCCCTGGTAGCGAGAGACTGCCACAGCTCTTCGCTGATGAAAGGCATCACCGGATGGATAAGCTTCAGCAACTTCTCAAGGAAAACCTCAGTCGCCTCCATTGTGGCTTTATCAACAGGCTTACCGAACGCCGGTTTGATTGCCTCCAGATACCATGAGCAATAGTCATCCCAGAACAACTTGTAGATAGCCATCAAAGCATCGGAGATCCTGAACTTGGAATAGTACTCATCAACCTGTGCCACAGTCTGGTTCAGCTTATTTTCGAACCATTTGACTGACAGCGCATTGACCTCACTTTGTTCAAGTGATTCATCAACTTCCCAACCCTGAACCAACCGGAAGGAATTCCAGATCTTATTGCAGAAATTCCGTCCCTGCTGTACCTGAGACTCATCGTAGAATATATCATTGCCGGCAGAAGAGCATAGCAACATTCCGATTCTCACGGCGTCAGCACCGTACTGCTTGATGAGTTCAAGCGGGTCAGGAGAGTTCCCAAGAGTCTTGCTCATCTTCCTGCCAAGCTTGTCACGTACTATACCTGTGAAATACACATTGCTGAACGGAATGTCCTTCATGAACTCACCTCCCGCCATTATCATTCTGGCGACCCAGAAGAAAATGATGTCAGGGGCAGTCACAAGATCGCTTGTCGGATAATAATAAGCGAGATCCTTGTTGGGCTTATGGTCAGGATGGCCGGGCATCTCAGGGTCAAAAACCGAGATTGGCCACAGCCAGCTGGAGAACCATGTGTCAAGCACATCCTCGTCTTGTCTGATATCCGCAGCTGTGAGCGCGGGATTGATCTTCCGGGCCGCATCAAGAGCCTTTTCCGGGGTTTCCTCGACAACTACCTGTCCATCAGGCAGATAGTAAGCAGGAATCCTTTGCCCCCACCAAAGCTGGCGAGAGATGCACCAATCACGGGCATTCTCCATCCAGTGACGATAAATGTTGCGGTACTTGTCCGGAATGAACTTTATCTTGCCGGACTCGACACTATCAAGGGCCATAGCGGCTAGCGCTTCCATCTTGAGGAACCACTGCGCGGAAAGTTTCGGCTCTATGACTGCGTCAGTCCTCTCGGAATATCCCACCGGGGAAATGTATTCCTCGACCTTCTCCAGGTTCCCGGCCTCCTCGAGCATCCCGACGATCTTCTTCCTAGCGACGAAACGGTCCTCGCCCACTAGGATGACAGCTTCTTCAGTCAGCCTTCCATGATCGTCTATAATGTTGATTATAGGCAGGTTATGGCGCAGGCCTATCTCATAGTCATGAGCGTCGTGAGCGGGAGTGACCTTGAGACATCCAGTACCGAAATCCATCTCGACATAACTGTCCTCAATGACAGGGATCTCCCTGCCGATCAGAGGAATCAGAACCTTCTTGCCCTTAAGCCAATGGTAACGCTCATCAGCCGGATTAACGCAGATCGCTGAATCCGCCATGATGGTCTCAGGACGAGTAGTGGCGATCACGAGGTAATCGTCTGTCGGATTGCCGTGTCCGTCGGAAATGTGATACCTGAGGTGATAGAAATGGCTCTTGGTGTCTTTATGGATAACCTCGTCATCACTTATCGCGGTAAGGGCGACCGGATCCCAGTTCACCATCCTGACTCCTCTGTAAATCAAGCCTTTCTTATAAAAATAGCAGAAGGTAGAGATTACAGCGTCAGACAGCGCCGGCTCCATTGTGAAACGAGTGCGGTCCCAGTCACATGAGGCTCCGAGCTTACGGAGTTGCTTAAGTATTATTCCTCCATGCTCCTCTTTCCATTCCCAAGCATATTTAAGGAATTCCTCACGGGTCAAATCCTCTTTTGACAAGCCCCTCTCTTTGAGCCTTGCCACAACCTTGCTCTCAGTGGCGATCGACGCATGGTCGGTGCCGGGCACCCAGCAGGCGTTCTTGCCTTCCATGCGGGCCCTACGGATAAGGACATCGTTAAGAGTGTTGTTGAGCACATGTCCCATGTGCAGAATACCTGTCACATTCGGCGGGGGGATAACAATGGTGTACGGCTCCCTATCATCGGGCTCCGAATGGAAGCACTTGTGTTCCAGCCACCAGGAATACCATTTATCCTCCACTTCCGCAGGATTATACTTCGCGGAGAGCTCTTTTTTCTCGCTCATGTCTTTCTACTTCTATATTTACTTTGTTCAAGAACTACAAATATAAGACATTTTTCACTAATTTTGCCCTATAAACACAGACTAACATGGCAGAGACAAAGGAAATAAGCCTGGAGATCAGGCCAGAGATCGCTAAAGGCACCTACTCCAACCTGGCAATCATCACCCATTCCCACAGCGAGTTTATCATCGATTTCGCCACAATGCTCCCGGGCCTTTCTAAGCCGGACATCGGCAACAGGATCATCATGACACCCGAGCACGCCAAGAGGCTTCTGAACGCATTAATGGACAATGTGACTAAATACGAGTCGCAATTTGGCCTTATCCAAATCGCCGGCCAGCCCCAGCAGCAGGGTGGCACCTTCAATCTCGGAGACCTTCCACAGTTCGGCCCCGGCGGAGCCAAATCATAAACAAATGACTGATTTAAAGGATATTAAAGCCTTCGCTTTCGACATCGACGGTGTGATGACGGACGGAGGAATACTTGCGGATCTAGAGGGACAGCTTTACAGGACCTACGACGCCAAGGACGGTTTCGCAGTGAGGATGGCATCGATGAACGGCTATCCCGTTGCCGTGATCACAGGCGCTCGCTCCCAGAGCGTCAGAGCCCGCTTTTCCGGTAACGGAATACCGGCGGATGACGTCTATCTTGGTTCCAGAGACAAGATCACCGACTTTGATGACTTTTGCGTCAAATATGGACTGGAACGCTCTCAGGTGATGTTTTTCGGAGATGATATTCCAGATATTCCTGTAATTCTCGCCGCGGGAATCGGTGTCGCTCCCTCGGACGCCGTCCAGGAGGCCAAAGATGCCGCTGACATTGTCTCTGACCGCCCCGGAGGGAAAGGATGCGTACGCAAACACATCGAAGAAGTCATGAAGGCCCAGGGACGCTGGGTCTTCGATGTCCAGGTTTACAAGAAACGGTTCTAAGCCATGGACACTCACGGAAAAAAGATTATTCTCGCATCCAACTCTCCCCGCAGGAGAGAACTTCTTGCCGCGCTTGATATTGACTTCACCATAGACACACTCACCTCATTTGTAGAGACTTATCCTAATGACACGCCTCATGAAAAGGTGCCGGAATTGATGTCCCGGGGAAAATCCCTGGGCTTTCACCGTCCTCTCGACGCAGATGAGATACTGGTCACATCAGACACTATGGTGCTTTGCGGCAAGGAGATTCTGGGAAAACCTTCTGACCGTTCCGACGCTGTAAGAATGCTCAAACTTCTCTCTGGCCGGGAACATCAGGTTATAACCGCCGTGACAATTCGGGACTTCAAGCGGGAAAAGACTTTCTCCGTCACTTCAAATGTCTTCTTCAAACAATTGTCAGACGAAGAGATAGACTATTATATCGACACCTACAAACCCTTCGATAAAGCCGGGGCCTACGGCATTCAGGAATGGATAGGCTACATAGGCATAACCGGAATCGAGGGCTCCTTCTACAACGTGATGGGTTTTCCTACCCAGCGTTTTCACGACGAACTTCTCGACTTTATCAAGTAACTGACCATGAGACATTTAGCAGCCTCTGTTCTGGTGGCGTTGGCTCTTGGGATAGCCGCCACATCAGCGGCACAGACCAAGACCATCACTCCATCTGACAACGGAGAAGCCCTTGTCAATCCCGGAATGGGTTGGATGCTCTATTATTATTCAAACGTCCTCGACAACTACGGTTCCAAACTAGCTCCTGAAGACACAGTGGACGATTTTCCAGGAGTCGGAACTGTTTTTCTACGCCTGCCATGGGCTTTCCTGGAGCCGGAGAAAGGCAAATTCAACTGGGACATAATCGACACACCCGCCCAACGATGGATACAAAGCGGCAAGCAGATCGCGTTCTGCATATCAGGAACCGAGAACTGGACAAGGCAAGGAACCCCGCAATGGGTCTTTGATGAAGGAGCTAAGTGCTACGAAGTCAACGGTTTCCTTGAGGCTGACTATGATGATCCCATTTACTTGGCAGCGGTTGAGCATCTTGTGGAAGTGATGGCGGAGAGGTATGATGGCGATCCGGCCGTTTCCTTCTTCGCTATTGGCCTTTATGGAATGTGGGGAGAAGGACACACTGTCCTGACTACCCCAGTCCATGGGAAAGCTTGGGGATTTGAGACCCAGAAGAAATACATCGACATCTACACACGTCACTTCAAAAAGACCCAGCTATGCATCTCTGACGATTTCCCGGGACACGATGACCGCCGGGCTAGATTCGAGATCACAGACTACGCCAGAGCTAAGGGAGTGACTATCAAGGATGACAGCATCTTGGTCCAGCCATGGCCAAACAGCTGGTTCCACGCCGGAATGGCCCAACTGTTCTGGCCGGCTATGCCTGTGATCCTTGAGCATGAGCACTTCGGAGGCAGCGTCGGCAGGGGCGCCTGGGACAAAGAGCTTCTTCTCAAAGCGGTTGAGGACTATCATGCCTCCCTTCTTTCAATCCATTGGTGGCCGAGAGAAGAACTTGAAGCTAACAGGGACATCATCAAAAGGATCAACCAGAGAATAGGTTACAGGCTGAATCTCAAGGAAATAACCTGGCCGGAGACCATCAAGAGGAACGAACCCTTCCACATTCAGGCAAAATGGAAAAATGAAGGAGTCGCTCCTTGCTATGGCGGAGGCTATCCATGCTATACGATTAAGAATAAAAAAGGTGGTATCGTAGCTGTTCTTGTGGACACCGGGCTAAATGTCAAAGACTTAGCCGTTGATGCCCCTGGTGAGGGTTTCCCTGTGAACCGAGATACCGAATTCGTCATAGCGAGAGCGGAGAAGAACTCTTTCGGTACTTTCGCCCGTGTTTGCCCTACAGGCAAGTTCGACATCTTCTTCTCAGTCGGCAATGTCTATGGGACTCCAACCATTGCTCTCCCCTACGCCGGTGACGACGGCCACAAGCGCTACAAGATGGGCAGCATAACGGTCACTGAATAAGAAATTATTGAATATGAGACGTTTACTATACATTGCGATAGTTTTGTTTGCCGCCTCGTGCACCAGCTCCCCTATCGTGACCACTTCTAAAGGGAAGGTAAAAGGAGAGACCCGTAACGGCGTAGCCATATTCAGAGGCATACCCTATGGTGCCCCGACAGATGGAGAGAACAGATTCAAGAAGCCCGAACCGGCACCATCTTGGGAAGGTGTTTTGGATTGCACTATAAATGGTCCGATCGCGGTCCAAAATGGGATGAGCATCAGTGGAGCGCCAGGGCTTGGCGACTATTTCAGCGGTGGACATCCGGAACTCTTCGGGGTCGCTGACGAAAAGCAAGGAGAGAACTGCCTTGTACTGAACGTGTTGACTCCAGGGGTGGATCGCAAAGAGCGTCCAGTTCTCGTCTATATCCATGGTGGTGGTTTCGACACTGGCTCCGGCACCTTGACACTTGGAGCTGACAAACTCGCAAAAGAAGAGGATCTGGTGATTGTAGGTGTGAACCACCGTCTCAACCTTTTCGGATTCTTGTATCTGGGCCATCTAGACCAGGAATACGCTTCCTCCGGAATGTCCGGGATGCTCGACCTGGTACTCGCCCTCGAGTGGGTAAGGGATAACATATCAGCATTCGGCGGAAATCCGGACAACGTCACTATTATGGGTGAGTCCGGTGGAGCCATGAAGGTTAGCACATTAATGGCTATGGATTCAGCTAAAGGCCTGTTCCACAAGGCCATAGCTGAAAGTGGCTCGGCTCCGGCATGCAGTTTCTCCAAGGATGCCGCAGTCGCTATGACAGACCGTTTCTTTTCCAATCTCGGGCTCGGCAAGGATAACTGGCGGACTATCCTTTCGCTCCCTGCCGAAGATCTCTTAAAGGCATCCTCACATGTCTCCTTCGCCCCAGTGGCGGATGACATCAATCTCAATTATGATGGCAGTAAAGAGATTCTAGCTTACGAAGTCTCAAGGGAAGTCCCTCTAATGGTTGGTGCCTCAGCGGACGAGATGGGCGTTTTCATGCCAATCGCCTCCATGGGAATAACCGAGGACAACCTTGTCGAGAAGGTCAGCCAGCAATTCAACATCAGCGTTCAGGAAGCCCAAGAGGTGGTCGAAGCATTCAAGGCGGCTGACACCAAGGGTGACGCTCCATGGCACACCTACCTGAAGATTGTCTCCCTCTCAGGCACACTTGGCGGCGGGGCCTTCAACCAAGCCATGGCCAAGGCCGCTCAGGGCGGGGCTCCTGTATTTAATTATTTCGTCGAATATGATGCCTTTGCCCCCTTTGGAGAAGATTATAAATGCGCCTGGCACACTGCCGATCTTCCTCTCCAGATGCGGATTGTTCTTGATCCGGCAGCTGAGAGTCTCTCAAAGCTGATGGCACATTGCTGGGCGGCTTTCGCAAGAACCGGTGATCCATCAACCGATGATCTCCCCTGGCCAGCTTTCACTACAACGGAGAGACTCGTGATGGATTTCGATGAAGAGACAAAGGTGCTTCAGGATCCAACCGCTCCTTTTAGGGGAGCGCTTCACCACATGGTCGACTATTCCCATGATTAATTAGTTGTGGATGAAGAGGATAGTTCTGATAGTCATCATTATTTCCAGGCTTTTGCCGACCGTGGCGAGCGCACAGCTGATCGCACACCGGGGAGTCGTGCCGAAAGCGTATGACTTTTGGGTGTACGTACCTCAGGAGCGGGCCGCCAAGGACACAACCAAACTGCCTCTGATCCTTTTCCTGCATGGAAAGAGCCTCTCGGGAACCAATCTTGAGAAGGTCCGTGAATATGGCCCTTTGGAAGCCCTGAAGTTTGGCCGGAAGATTGACGCTATTATCCTCGCCCCACAGTCACAAGGTGGCTGGAGTCCATCTAGGATCATGAGGATTCTTGATTGGACTGAGGAGCACTATCCCGTCGACACGAATCGTGTTTATGTCTTCGGGATGAGCATGGGAGGTTATGGAACTATCGATTTCACAGGCACTTACCCGGACAAGGTGGCAGCCGCGGTGGCCATGTGCGGAGGGGCCGGCATCAAGGATGTGTCCGGCCTTAATAAAGTTCCACTTTGGATTATCCACGGCACCTCCGACTCAGCCGTCTCTTGGAAACAGTCCCAGGCTGTCGTTGATGCGATGAAAGCCTCAGGACCTGCTAACCTTCTGCGTTTCGATCTCCACCCGGGAGTCAGCCATTCGTATCTAGGCAGGGTCTTCTATATGTCTGAACCCTACGAATGGTTAATGAGACACTCTCTAACGGATTCACTTAGGACTATCGACAAAACAGTGGAAATCACGAAGGAAGGGATGTCCAAGGCCTACAAATCAATGCCCGGAAGGAAATCGCTGAAGGTCATCGAATACAAAGAAACAAAAAAATAACCGGCTAATCTTCAGCCGGTTTCTCTTCTTCTTGAGGAAGGTTGATTGTGCGGAAACGCTTCTGGCGACGCTCCCACCTCTCCCTGGCAAACTGTTGCATGTCAATCGCCTGGTCATTCTCATCGATGATCTCAAGCCCGAGGATGGTCTCGATTATGTCCTCAAGAGTCACTATACCTTCGAAGCAACCATATTCATCGATGATAAGCGCCATCTGCTCATGCTTCTTCAGAAGCTCCTCCCAGATCGTGCTAAGCGAATCCTCCTCATTGAAGAAAGACACCGGCCTCTTTAATTCCTTGAGCCTCTTGTCGAACTCATCATCAGCAAGGCCTTCTAGGGCATCAGAAAGGAGAATGTAGCCTGTGATATACTCCGGAGAATCGCCATATACGGGAATCCTGGAAAAATGGAGATACTGGTCGTTCTTGTAGAAGTTCTTGAGCATCATGTTCTCCTGCGCGGTGACTGCCACAATTCGAGGGGTCATGGCCTCATAAGCAGGCACATTGTCAAGCTTCATGATGTTCTGGATGACCTTGTTCTCATCGGAGTCGATTACACCTTCCTCCACACCGATATTGGCCATTGCGGTGACTTCCTCGCGACTCACCGCTGCCTCCTCCTCATCCTTGGAGAAGATCTTGCCCAGCAGGCTTGCCAAGAGGACCAAAGGATACATCAAGACAATCAGGAGCGAGATCATCCGGGTCGCGAAACCCATCAAATGCTTCCAGTAAGAGGTTCCGATGGTCTTGGGGACGATCTCGGCGAAAACCAGGATCAAAAGCGTCATTATGGCAGAGATGATACCGAACCAAGTGCTGCCGAATAGTATCGTTGCCTGACGGCCGACACCAGCGGCACCGACGGTGTTGGCGATCGTGTTGAGAGACAGGATCGCAGCAAGGGGTTTCTCTGTGTCAGTCTTATAGTTCAGGAACTTGTCCGCCAGTTTATAACCCTGCTCTTTCCTCATCGTGATGAAGGAAAGCGGGGTGGACATCAGCGTCGCCTCGAGAACAGAGCAGAGGAACGAGACTAGAAGGGTTCCGAATAAGAAAGTCAGCAGCAGTGCCATAAAAACCAAATATCGTGCAAATATAGCACAATATTTAGAATTTTAGGCTTATGCTCCCCATGATTGTCCTGCCAGCCATCGGAATAAAACCGATTTGGTAGTAACGGTTTGAGTCAGGGTGGCCGTAAGCATCCAGAATTGAGGAATATACCCAACCGCTGGTGGCCTTCCTGGCATTAAACACATTGCCGACATTGAAGCCAAGCACAGCCTCCTTAACCAGAAGCTTAGGGAAACTCAAAGTGTAAGAAAGATTGATGTCAGAGAATGAATAAGCCGGCAGGGAACGATCCGTGTTACCAGTGTTGTCAAGATATTGCCTGGAGACATAGTCGGTGTGCCATACCGCTTTGAAAGCTCCGGCTTCGAAGCGGACAAAACCATTCAGGATAGCCGAAGGAGAGAAAGCCAAAGGCGAATTGTCATAATGAATCGCCCTGAAAGAATCATCCCAATCGACGCTGGCCATTTCCGTGAAATCCTTGAGTTTGTTCTCGCTTAGAGCGGCATTACCTTCCAAAGTGAGGAAAGGCAGCACCACCCAAGCGGCTGTCAACTCTATTCCGGTCCTGTATGACTTCTTGATGTTCGTAGTCAACGGCTCCCCTATCTCACTCAATTCACCAGTCTGGACAAGCTGGTTGTCGTAATCCATGTAATAGATGTTGGCGCCGGCCTGGAAACGCTTGGTATTGAATTGATAACCGAACTCGTAATCAATCACGCTCTCCGGGAGTGGGAAAGGGTACTTGTAGTTGTCAGTAAAGTTGTCCCTCTGGGGCTCCCTATGGCTCATGGCAACTGAAGCATATGCGTTGTTGGGGCCGGAGACCCAGCTGAAACCAACCTTAGGGTTAACGAAATCATATTTCTCGTCAATATTGAGGGGTTGGTTGTACCAGCGGTCACCTTCCTTGTAAAACTTGTCATTGATCCCATCGGTCTTGTATCCGACATGGCGGTACTGCACATCAGCGAAAGCACTAAAGTTCTTCCCGAAACGGTAAGTCCCTTTGACAAAGGCGCTTCCGTCCAACTTGGCCGCATCGGAATCGTAATACTTGTAATAACCACCGGCAAGGAGCCTGTCAGACATTGCCTGATCCTTGATGTAAGTCAAATAGCCATAATGGTTGCCATCGAAATTCTGAGCGGAAAAGCCAGCGATAAGGTCAACCCGCTCGCTCGTGTAGCTGACATTTCCGACCAGTCCATAGGTGTCCTGGGTGAGCCCTTTTCGCCGGACAAAGTCCGTTTTCTTGACAGCAGGATCGGTGATTCCGAACTTCTTCGGTTTATTGTCAGGACGGAACTCCTCATAGTAGCCATGACCATGTGTGTAATGTGCGGCCAGATTGGCCTTCCAACTATCCGACAGGTTGAACGCGACGGAAAGAATGTTATGGTCCTGCCAGAAATTGTCTGTGGTCTTCGGCCAGAAGGAACCGTCACGCATCATATATCTCTGGGTCACATAACCATTTGAGTCTTTAAGGAATAGGCCATCATCTCCGGTAGCTATCCGCTCATAAAGGCTGTTGAAACGACCCAAGCCATTATCATAGATGTCTTTGTAAGTCTTGATCCCAGTCTTGGTCGTATAACTCCAGGAACCGTCATCATACGAGCCCTCCATAAGAC
>JAEEGF010060402.1_pt1 | contig 22899 bp, 14 predicted proteins | sample 9134171 | NCBI WGS metagenome assembly JAEEGF01 (sample SAMN16246542, study PRJNA631951) | gut metagenome | biome: gut microbiome; feature: rumen; material: AP-attached | host: Bos | place: Iran: Karaj | collected 2018-10
AGGCACGGCACATACGGTATCAAAGCCTGGCAAACCTAAACGCCGACACGACAAGTGCTGTCCGTGACCTGATGAAAGCAATCCGTGGGCATTGAAAGGGACATAGTGGCGGCGTACTTCGACCTCAAGAGGATAGCGAGGTGCTACTGCCATGACGAATGTGCCGACGACCTCGCAGCGGAAGCAGTGACGAGGGCGCTTGAGCACCGCGACTGTTACGACCCATCCCGTCCGTTGCTCGCATGGTGTCGGGCCATCATGCGCAACCTGTGGATCAATGCTGGGTGCAGGCTTGAGGCGTTGCAGACAGTCCGTCTGGGCGACTGGGACACCGAGGGTGGGGAACAGAGCGATCAGCGGACGATAGTTGATGACATCACCGCGACGATTGGGGCGTTGCGTTCCCGGTCGGTATGCCTGGACACCCTCATGGACTATGCCAAAGGGTACAGCCTCGCTGAGATAGCGAGTGCGAGAGGGTTGCCGTTGGGCACCGTCAAGAGGCGCATTCATGACGGGCGGGCATTGCTTCATAAAGCCTTGAGTTAAAAAGAGTTGGAAGGTGGAATTTTGGGTGCATTTTGTTGCCTGTTATCCGCTTATTGGTATTAAATTTGCAATACTATAAGTGTAATAACTAACTATAAGTCAAACATTTAATTCGTACTACTATGAACAAGTCAAGTTTTCGCACCCGAGTTATGAGCTACGCTCATCACATCTTCTTTACCACCAACACCAGCTGGGCCTCAGCCCTCAAGAAAGCCTGGACGCTCTACCGCCTCGCCAAGATGATGCGCAATGGCGTGGTGAAGTTCTTCTATGAAAAGGTCGATGGCAGTGCCAGAGTCGCCTACGGCACCCTTGTTGACCTCCCCGCAGGCGTGACCTCCCGCCGCAGCGCCACCAAGAAGCCGAACTTCGGCACCATGTGCTATTGGGACACCAAGAAGCAGGCCTTCCGCAGCTTCCGAGTTGAGAACTTCATCGCCATTGCCGTATGAGAGCGGGTATCTTAATCACAGCGACTGGGGCCACCGTAGGGGTGGCCCCGTCCAACCTTACCGACTACACCCTTGAGGAACTCCAGGGACTGGTTGATGGAAACATCGAGATTGTCACCCTAACGGCGAACAGCATTATGGTCATCAATGAGGAAGGCAAAGGCAAGCTGCCCAAGAACGTAAGGGCAACCGTCATGGCGAAGGCCCTGGGAGCCATCTTCCCCGAGGACCACATTGCGGGCAACGCCCTGCTGTGCGCCAGTGACATGGTGAAGTAACGAGAGAGAAACAATTTAGACCGCTAACGAGTTAAGGAATAGCGGTTTAACCCCCATTCAACCGCAGAACCAACCCTCAAGAATTCAGAGGATTGGGAAAGCGGTTTTTTTCGTCGGTAATTTTGTGCTATGCTGACGAAATACATACTGACCATAGGGACTACGGCGAACGAGGTGCCCGAGAAATGCCTGAAGAATTGGGACGAGATATCCTTCTCGTTCGCCCGCACCGACTATTCGGGTGTAATGCGTTCCTATTCCACCGAGTTCGTCTTTGTCGGAGAGGCCCGCGACCTGCTGTGGGCTGAGTATCTCGCCAACGGCTTCAACGCCTCTGCGACCATCACCGTGCAGATCATCAACAACAATCATGTTTACGAAAACGAGTTCAGCGCAGAGTTGGACTTCTCCAGTATGGAGGACGAGAACGGGCAGCTGAGCATCAATGCCCTTGACAGCTCTCTTGCCGCAGGCATCAAGAGCAAGAAAAGCCAGAAATACCAGTACGAAGTTGACGATTTTTCCCCGACGAATGTCAATGTTCAGCGTGTGGAGTTGAAGAGTCAGGCGTATTATGAGTTCCCTAACGAGTACATGCTTGCGGGCAGTGCGGCTGGAAACGTGGACGTGCGCAAGGTGGACGAGAAGTCGGCGGTCATCTCTACTGAGTACCTTGAGCCGAAGGACCAAAGCACCGGCTTTGACGGCACATCCATCAACAGGTTCTTTATGATGGTCAACAAGTACGGCGCGTCGATGACAGTGAACATCCAGGGCGTCGTGCGATGCTACCTGTGTCCTCTGCATTTCGGCCTTGGTGCTACTGGCACCGTCCCTGTCGCTTCTTTGGAGGTCGGCTATTGGGATGAGGACGCCAACAATGGCGCAGGGCGGTATCAGATATGGAACACCGCGTTTACCGACGAATTGCGCCGTTTCCGCATCCACGGAGAGTTGAAAAACATGTGGATTGGCTTCCGTACCGGCTCCACGCCTACCAAGTATGCCACACTTGCAGACCTCAAGACTGCGGCACAGTCGCATCCCGACGGGCTGTATAACGGCATGTTCGGTCTTGTGGGCTCCTACAATTACGGCACCGAGGACTTCTGGAACTGGAACGTGGTGTATGAGTACAACAACGGGCGTTGGATAAACAAAGGCGCTGCGGTGGTCTATTACCAGGACAGGGTTGTGACGTCATCGACGCCGTTTCCTGCTTCCTTGCTGACCGTTGGCCACTATCCCATGTTGCACATCACAAGCGACCTGTACTTCATGGGCGGCAGCATGACCGCATCGTGGGCAGATCCCATCCGCAATAACCTCATGGTGCGTGCCCTCACGCCTCAGCAGCTTATCGAGAGGGTGGTGCAGAGCATCACGCCCGCCGCCACCGTCACCATCGTGGAGGACAGCAACGGCATCCTCGCCAACACCTACCTTGTGCCCGCTGAGGAGTTGAGAAAGATTTCAGGCGCAAAGGTCTATACCACGTTCAAGCAGTTCGCCGAATGGATGGAGACTGTTTTCGGCTTCACCTACAAGGTGGTCGGGAACGCTGTCACATTCCTGCCCCGTTCGCAGGTGTTCATCGGCGACGTGGAGAAGGACATTGACGCCAAGGAGATCAAGTACAGCGTGAACGATGACCTCATCTACAGCACCGTCGAGATAGGCTATTCAAAGAAGGAGTATGGCGAGATTGACGGTCGTCTTGAGAAGAACTTCACCAACTACTATTCCACAGGCACCAATGTCACCGATAAGAAATTCTCACTCATCAGCAAGTACCGCACCGACTCGTATGGTATCGAGTTCGTGGCCCGCAAGAGCGAGAGCCAGACGAAGGATGACAAGAGTGATGAAGACATCTTCGTATTGAACACCACGGTACTGAACAGCATCCGTTCTTACGCCCCAACCAACAACGATGAATACAACCCCGCAGCGTGTGTCGTCAACAATGCAGGCATGATTGCCGTGATGGGCAACGGCAAGCCCGTGCAGCTCACCATGACATCGAGTGACGGCAACAACGAGTTGGTGAACGTCACCGTCGCCAATGCGCTGTTCACCGCAGGCGAACTGGAGTTCTCCACCGAGGACACAGCCTTGCCATCCGAACTGAACGCCATGGTGCGTGTCACTGACGGGTATTTCGTCTATACGGGCTTCATCAAGGAGGCGAAGGCACGTCTCGGCAAGATTAACGGTGTAGAGTATAAACTAATCGTCAAACAAGTTACAGCACTATGAAGATAAGTCCATTTGTCCCTTTGCATTTCCCTGAGGCGAACGAGTCCGACGGGTTGCCGAGCCGCTACATCCAGACGTGGGCGACGACTGACAAGATACTCTTGCAGATCATCGCTGCAGTGGGTGACGAAGCGCCCACTGCGACGTTGTGGAATGCCCATACCGAGGAGACCGTGAGCTCAATCACTTGGCAGTCGTGGCAGGTGAACGCCGAAAAGCTGGTCTATTTCGCTGAATTGGATGAATTAGACCCAGGGCATTACAAAATCACCATCGGCACGAAGGTCAGTGATGAGTTTATTGTCACCGACGATGAGAACATCTTGGCGGGGACTACGCTCATACAATACAGGTTCAAGGACAACCGCCAGCGTGACGATGTGCTGTCGGTCATCAGCAACCAGGTGTATTTCTTCGATTTCCGTGTGCCGGGCGGCTTCAAGGACTCGGGTATCCAGTTCGGTGTGACGAACGAGCAGTTTTCCACCCAGCATGAGGACCTGGTGGAGCTGTACGCCACCGACTATATCACCAAGACCTTCACCCTCGGCAACGCCATGGGCGTGCCCGTGTGGTACGGCGAATTGTTCAACAGGTTGCTGACCTGTTCCTATGTGTATTTCAACGGAGACCGCTACACCCGCAACGAGTCGGAGGTGCCCACGATGAACGTGCTGGTGGACGGCCTTGACTCCTTCGTGTTCACTCAGGCGTTGCGCAAGCACAGGGATGTGGAAGGTGCCACCACCAACTTGAACAGGATTGCCCTGCGCAGGATTGAGCAGGAGCAGTTCCGTGTGCTCCCGAGTGGCGAGCTTGACGATTTGAAACTGCGACTTGTAACAAGCGAATGATATGACTGACATTGAATTTAACAGCATAGTCAATGAGGTGGTCAACACGTTGAAGGTAAACTCCAAGACCATTGACCAGCTTACCGCGAAACTTGACCTGCATCCCGACACGGACTGGTTCGAGCTCAACGACGGGCGAAAGGTATCGTTCGGCGTGCTGCGTGCCCTCATCGTGGCAAGTGCTTCCGATGCGGCATCGGGTCTGCAGAACTTCCTGTCACGCGTCGTGGACGACACGGCGCAGGGACATATCACGTTCCGTCAGGGCCTCACCTCAAAGAGTGTTGCGGCATTGGAGCGTGGTGCCACTTTCGGCACGTTCAACTCGGGTGTTTTCGGAACGGGAGCCTGCATTGACGGTCTTGGTGCCGCCGAGGTGCAGAGCCTTTTCAGTCGAGATTTCATATCTACTCCCGAGTTCCGCTTTAACCGCGTCCTCGTCACCGAGGGCGAGTGGTGGAACACCAACGGCTTCGGCGACATCGTGGAGGTGGACTATGTGAACCAGATCGTCACGCTGAAAATCGAAGAGGGCGAGTTTGCCAGCGTTAAGGAAGGTGACCTTTGCCGAGGCATCTACAACATGATAGGCTACAACGACGAGAACCCGAGCAGGACGAGGAACTACAGCGTTCCCGAGACTGCCGCCGACACCAACGGCTTCCCAGGAAAGGCTGGGTTCTTCACGTCATACTTCTGGGTGAAGAAGCTGTTGACCCCGTACACCTCGGGCAAGTGCCGTTTCGAGTACGAGACGATGAGCCAGCAGGTGAACGACACCGACACCACGCCTCACCCTTGTGCCCACATGAAGTTCGCCCAGTACGGCAACTTCACCGACGTCACCCGTCAATCGAGCATGATAATGAACTCCATCGGCGGTCATTCCTATACGCAGCAGATGGAGGGTGTGAATACCTGGGCGCTGCGCCCTTCAAACATCGCGTCCCGTCTGGGTTACCTCGACAACCTGACCGTAGTGCTGAAACGTGCCGATGGTACGACCTATGAGCGCACGCTGGAGGGTAACGGATTGTTCGTGAAGGACAATGTCTATTTCGGCAATGCCCTTGTGCACCTCGACCTTGAGACCCTTGAGGACATCGCCGACATGCTTGGTGTGTACCATGCCTACCTGTCGGCATATACCGACGTCATCAAGGTGGATGATGCGGGCAACGTCATTGACGGCCTTTGGTACACCGAGACGATAGGAAATCAAACTGTCAACCGATACAGGATATACACCGCTTTGACGGTACGCAAAGGTAATACGCTGCTTACCGAGGCTCCCGCTGGCCAAGCGGTAGGCAGCGGGACCTACAAGGTTACGTGCATCCCTCATGGATGTACTTGCAGCTTCTCCAACTCCACCCTTTACATCACAGGAATTGAGAACGTCAAGGACGGCGTTGCCGGCAGTCCTGATGATGTGAACTTCGACTACGATGCCATGCGTGCCGTGGAGAGGGTGTCGGTGGAACTCGTCATCGACTGCGAGGGCGTGGGCACCATTGTGCAGAACGTGCCAATCACCATCAAGCACGACCCTGTGCCGTACATCATCGCCGACCTCACCAACGAGAACGCCGCTATATCTTGGAACACGGATGATGCGGAGTATATCGGTCTGCCCGTGGTGACGAAGATCAACATGTCGAAGGGCAATGAGGATTTGCCGATAGAGGATTTCGACATCAACACCATCAATGGTGTTCAGCCGGTGTGGCAGCAGAACATCGGCCGTCGCAATGCGGGGAGGAAGCGCACCACCACGGGTTGGGAGTTCACGATGGACCTGGAAACGGGAATTTTCAGTGTTATCGACGCTCCCTTTAACGCTGCTGCAGTGACTGAGATCATCTTCACCGTCTCGACCACCTATGCGGGAGTCAGCTATGAGCGTACACTGTCGCTGCACATCACGCGAAGTGCCGACCGTGCGATATGGGATATCATCCCCACGCATGACGGCGTGAACGTCGATAAGAACGACCATTTCAACTTCTCGTCGGTCGGTGTGAGGGTTTACAGCCAGAGTGCCGAGCAGGGACGCCAGCAGGCATCGACATTGCCCACAGGATGGGCATTGAAGTATGCCATCACCAAAGTAACCTCAGAGGTGGTGAATGGCGAGACGGTATATTCCACCGTCACGATGTCTGAGGTGACGATGACGACGCTCAATGACACTGTCAACCTTGAAGACTCCCAGTGGCGCGACAACATCACCAACGTCACTTTCACGCTCTATAATGCCGATGGCGACATCGAGGACAGCGAGGGCGTGAGCATCGTCCGTGAGGGTGTCGGTGGTCAGGGAAGTACGGGACCCGCAGGCAATGGTGTGAGCGGTATCACGAACTACTACCGCCGCTCCACGCTGTCAACGGGTGTCACCAGAACAGGAACGTACACCGCCGCCGAGATGGAGAGCGATTGGTCAACCGCCTATGTCGCCCCCAACGAGGAGTGGCCCTTCGTGTGGACATACACCAAGTACACATTCACCAAAGCCGACCCATACTATACGCCGTGTGAGCTCATATCGAGATACACCGAGGATGGCGTGGGCATCACCAGCATCACGCACTGGTATCTCAATACATCGTCTGGTACTGGTGTGACACGTCCTTCCAATCCTTCGCAGGCTGGATGGTCAACGACATTTACACCGCCCACGAACTCATTGAAGTATGTGTGGCGCTTCATAGACTACGAATACAGTGACGGAACGCACGCCTATTCCCCCTGCGAGTTGGTGTCGATATTCGTCAAGGACGGTCAGTCATCGTTCAAAAGCATCGTTTTCAAGCGTTACACGCCCACAACGCAGAAGCCGAAACCCGACAAACCCACCACAAGTGACGGCACTTTCGGCTCTCCTGTGCCGACAGGGTGGAGTGACGGCATCCCGTCAGGCACCGAGCCTCTATGGATGACGAGCCGCATCTTCACCAGTGACGGCCAGGCACCGGCACAAAACACATGGAGCGATGTCGTGCTGATGAGCGACACCGACAGTTTCGATGTGGAGTTCAGCAAAAACGCTGTGGGCAGTTACCCTGCCGAGCCTTCCGCGACGAACACGCACGGAGGCAGCGGCACGCAGATCTGGTTTGACCCGAAGCTGGATGCGACCGAGTTCGCCAATCACTATGACGAGTTCAACTGGATGGCGACCCGCAGCAAGAGCGTCAATTCCTCGGGAGTTCCCGAGTGGAGCCCGTGGGTTATCGTCCTCATCAAGGGCGAGCCGGGAGTGCCTGGAGTCGGAGTGCAGCACGCCTACACCGTTGTCGCCTCGGGTACCACTCCCACGATCATCACCAGAACTGGCAACCTCCCTGTGTCGGCATCGCCCATCACCTGGTATGCCTCGACGACAAACCTCGTCGTGGGCAGCAATCAGGCCATGTGGATGAGTGAGCGTCCTTATGAGAACGGCGAATATGGCGACTGGGGAGACCCTGTACGCATCAGCGGAGCCGATGGCCAGCCTGGTGCCGACGGACGCGATATCGAGTTCATCTACAAGCGCAGCAACGACATGCCGAACCTCAACGGTGCCGATGACCGCCCAACGGTGAACAATAAGAACCTCGACGGCTATGTGCCCAGCGGCGATGGCGTCAATTCGGGATGGAGCGGAAGCCCCGCAGGAGTTGACGAGGACCACAAGTATGAGTGGATGTGCCAGCGCATCAAGGCCGTCGGTGCCACGCAATGGGGCGACTGGTCTAACGTGTTCGTGTGGTCGGCATACGGCGACACGGGCATGGACGGTGACGGTATAGAGTACGTTTTCAAGCGCACCACAGGTTCTACAAGGCCCACCACGCCGAGCAACTCCAGCGGTTCCACCAATTCCCAGGGCGAGTGGATACCTTCTGGATGGACCGATAACCCTTCGGGTGTAAGCAAGACATACCCTAATGAGTGGGTATCAGTCCGCAAGAAGATCAACGGCTCTTGGGGCTCATTCTCCACGCCTGCAAAGTGGGCGACATATAGCGAGACTCCGACTGTCGAGATTAAGGGCAATCCTCCGACTTGGTGGATCAATGGAGTTGACACGGGTGTCAAGGCCGAAGGAGAGGACGGCACCGGTATCGCACTCAAAGGCTCTAAGCAGGTGCTTTACACCACGTCAGGGAAGACGGCCCTACAAGATATTGACCCCGAGGACTGCGCTCTCGGTGACTGCTGGGTAGTGGATGCCAACCGCCACCTGTACGTCTTTGTCGGCGGCGACGTCAGCTTCCCCGACTACTGGAACGACATGGGAGAGTTCAAGGGTGCCGACGGAGCCGACGGCTCGGATGGCGATAACGCCTATGTGCATCTTGCATGGGCCAATGGCATCACGTTCGAGAATGATGGCTTCACGCCCAGGAGTTATGACACCTTCTCGCTCGTCAAGGGTGAGACAGAATACGACTGGATGGGCATCTGCACCGACAATTCACCGAACGACCCCGGCGAGAACCGCTGGACGGAATATGAGTGGAACTACATCAAGGGCAAGGATGGCGACTTCTACGAGCGTGTTTACCTGCTCACTCAGAAGAATATCACCCCCGTGATGACCAATGCCTCGTCGCAGAACGACAACTTCTATCCGACGGTGAGCAACCGCACCGGTGCTTATGGCTGCTATCCGATGACCAATACCTTCACCGACAACCCCAACGGCGTGCGTGAGGCGTACCCGTTCGAGTGGATGTCGGAGCGCAAGAAAAGCGATGGCGTGTGGGACTCGTTCTCCACTCCTGTGCTGTGGGCGAACTGGTCTGATGATGGCGAGCCTGGTCCTCCCGGTGTGAGCGTGACGGGCACCGAGACGTGGTATCTCAAGACCACGCTGTCGGTAGGTGTTACTGTCAACACGCCTGGATGGTCGCAGACCTATGAGGCGCCTGACGCCGACAGGCCTTATGTGTGGCGCTACACCATTAACACCCTGTCGAACGGCACGACTACTCCCGCCAATCCGACGTGTGAGCTCATCGCCGTGTATTCATCGTCCCCGAATGTCAACCTGCTTGACGACACGTCTTTTACCAACGATGACGCTATGGAGGCGTGGCTGAGGTCTGACGGGAGGATCAGCAAAGTGCAGAATGACCCGACCGCCGACCCGTACGACGAGGAGAACTACGATGATGAGCTCTTCGACAACTTCTTCGGCATCACCACTGGCACGCAGTCCAGGAACGCATATATGGGACGCTTCAAGGGCACCGCTGCACAGAGTTCTCTTGCTTACCTGCTACAACAGGTAGTCCACAAGACGGGGCAAACGGAGAAGCTGGAAGGCGGCAGGTGGTACACCTTCTCGTTCTGGGTGAAAGGTAACTCACAGGTCCACACGTCCATCAACTTTGTTGACGAGACGAGCGGGCAGAAGATGTACGTCGATGGCGTGCAGAGGGACGCCAACCACTATTGGCAGTGGAAGAACCTCACCAACACCTGGACGAGGCACACATTGACGTTCAAGGCCATTGACACGCTGGTGGAGAACGCCTCTTACTATGTGCAGTGGCTGATGACCGACACCACCACGGAGCAGTATGTCTATGTCTGCATGCCGAAGTTGGAAATCGGTATGGTGGCCACCGCATACACCGACGGAACGGCGAGCACCAAGGCCGTGCCACGTTTCCTGCCTTGGAAGGCTGGCGAGATGGTCTATGCCGGAGATCCAGGAGAGCGTTTCATCGACTTGAGGCTCTACGGCGGTACCTGGTACCAGTGCCGCAAGGCGCACTTCACGGGTGACGGCTCCACCGTCAATGGCGCCGCCACCGTTGACAACCGTCCCGGCACTAATGCTGGCCGACTGCTGTGGCGTCAGGCAAGCCAGTTCGACTTCATCGCGACTAAGCTGCTGCTTGCCGAGGAGGCCGCAATAGACAACCTCGTCGCAAAACTCATCCGCACGGGTGCGTTAGGCGAGCCTCATGTGGAAATGTTCGGCTCAGTGGCCCGTTTCTTCGGCACGCTGGAGATACCGAGCATCGAACTTGCCACCGATGATGATGGTGTGGGCGTGTTTCGGTTCTACAACAAGTACGGCTCAGCCATGTACGACCTCGGTCCCAAAGGCATCCTCAACAACTTCGACCAGACGGATGAGTCCAACACCCTGTTGAAGTACAAGAAGGTGACGGAAATCAGCCAGATGTTTGGCGTGACGGATGCCAACTGCACGAATTACTACTGCTTCCATGAAGGCTACAAGCGTCTGAAGGATCAGCAGGGCGTGTACTATGTGCAGTACGACATCGGTAACAGTGGTGACACCTCGCAGCCGTCGCAGTGGAACGGGAAATACTTCAAGCGTTCCGTCAGCAAGAGCAACCTGCCGACGACGAGTGACTATATCCCCAACGGCATCTATGTCGAGCCCAACAACGGCATTTACCCGGCATCTATGGAGCATGACATCGTGGACTTGTACTATGTGGTCGCTTATAAATTCTCAAGCGGTTCGCTGGTGCAGCAGAAGCACGTCTATTTCAAGATGACCACCGGCAGCAATCCGACACCCATCGCCACCATCTGCAGGCACGACGGTGTGGAATATGACGGCACTTTGGCTGAATATATGAACGATCAAAACGTATAACGATATGGCAGTAACACAAGCAGAAGTTCTCAACCTGTTCGACCTCATCGGTGCGGTCACCAACAATGACTTCGTGCTGATGCAGGTAGCGAACGGCAATGCGAAGAAGGTAAACACCCAGGTGCTTGCCGCATACCTCGGCGGACTCGTCGGGACGTTCATCGCCACCGCTCCAACCACCGACATCAACAAGCTGTTCACTGGCGAGACCATCTCCAACCTCTCGGCACTCATCACCATTGAGGGCCTGCAGACTTTCCTCGCCAAGGTGAACGAGATAATCCAAAACACCCTCACAGGCATGGCTACTGCACAGGGTGTCACGGATGCCCTTGCGCTGAAAGCAGACATTGACGATGTGAATACTGCATTGTCGCAGCTCGAAACGTCACTGACCGAAGCCATAAACGAAGCCACGTCAGGCTTCATTACCGAGGAAGACCTTGCGGAATATATGGAGGAGCATGGCAGCGAGACCACGCACGTCGTGCTCACTGAGCAGGCTTATGCTGACCTTGTGAACAAAGATCCCGACACTATCTACATGACCTACGAGCAATGATACGCAAGGACGGACACGAAATAACCGGCATCTACTGGAAGGGACACATCATCTCTGCCGTGTACAAGGGTGCAAGCCTGGTGTGGATGGCCGTGCGCTCATGTTTCGGCAGCGGTGTATGGATCAACAACAAGCCTTGGCTTAACAACGAGAAGTGGAAGAACAACAAATAACGAGATAATATGGCAGCAATCAATAATTTCACTGAGGATTGGCAACAACATTCCGGCTCGGAGGTGCAGGCCTTCATCAAGGCGCAGCTTCAGGCCAATGCCAACAAGTACGGGTATATCAACATCCCCTCGGCGAAGCAGCAGGACGGTTTCTACCACATGTACTGCTACAAGAGCCTGACGGACTATCAGAATGACCCCTCGTCGTATGTGCAGGATATCCAAATCCCCATCAGTACCGACCAGGGCGTCAGCTATTCGGCAAGGCTCACCGCTTCGGTGGCCACCACCAACCCCATCGTGGCGGTGGATAAGGCTTACACGGTTGGTCTCCGCTTCTCGGGCATCATGAACGACAACGGCGACGTGAGCAATGCCGGTGAGATGGGAACCATCATCTTCCAAAAGAGCGTTGACGGCGGTGTCACTTGGGAGACCGTGGGCACCACGACCATCCAGAGCCGCGACACCGACGACACGGGCTTCGACACATACGACATCGGCCAGTATTTCGGCGACACCAACCCGCAGCAGATCCGTGCGAGGGTGAGCTTCAACGTCACCGATGATGGCGGCAACGTCATTGCCACCGCCACGAGTGCGCCTGTGACGTGGAGCAACATCACCTATACCAGACTCGCCATTGAGTTTGCCACCGACTATGCACAGGCCATTGTCGCTGCCAACGCGACCGAAGGTCTGCCTTTGGCGTATAAGCTGAGCGGTGAGGTCGCCCGCAAGCTGCATATCAGGATTACAGGTGGCACTTCCACTTACGAGAACTACTTTAACATCGGTGCCAACGAGTACACCAATGACCTGTCCACATGGAACGGATATGCCGCCGACGACTCAAACACCTACGGTCTGCTGTCGCATGGTGTCCGCACCATTGAGGCTTGGCTGACGTGCTCCAACGGCACCACGGCAGATGCCATCGAGAGTGAGCACATCACCAACCAGGTCATGGTGGATGCCGGTACCGACACCACGCCGCGTCTGCTGATCGAGGACCTGCAACTCAACGTGAAGAACTACGTCCCCGTGAACCCGTTGTTCTCGTGGGCGGTGTGGGCTCCTGGTGTGGAGACTGTACCCGTGTCGTTCACGTTGGAGAATTATGCGGGCGACGAGAGTTACTTCGAGGAGCAGTACAACGCAGTCCCCGGAACGCGCTACAACCAGAACGCCACCGTGGAGATTGAGGACTCTGTCACCGACACGCTGTATGCCTACCTCGGATGGTCGGTCAACAATGTCGCATCAGCGACGAGAACCGCCATCACCGTTGACAACACCGACAAATATGCCGCCACCCCTGGCGCGGCATGGGTGCTGAACCCCAAGACCCGCAACAACTCGGGAAAGAACGGCACATCAGCCGACAATACCGAGATAATTGACGGTGCCACGGCTCATTTTACGGGCTTCTCGTGGCTCAATGACGGTGCTGTCTTGCCCGATGGGTGGATCACCGCAGAGGATGGCCAGCGCGTGCTGCGTGTCCCTGCAGGGCGTACCGTCACCATCGATTACGACTGGCTGTCGCCATTCAGAAACAACCGCCTCGCCAATGTCACGCTGGAGCTCGACTTCAAGGTGCGCAATATCACCAACGAGACCGCTCCCATCTTCCAGGCTCTTGAGGAATACGGTAGCACAGCAGGCTATATCGGTGTGAAGATGATGCCCCTTGAGAGTTTCATCATGACCGCCGTGAAGTTGTCGAGTGAGGCGCAGGACTTCCGTTGGCAGGAGGATGAGCGTGAGCATATCGCCATCAACATCGTCAGCGAGTTGCGTTCAAGCACCGAGCAAGGCTCACAGGCGTTGCCGCTGTGCCGTGTCTTCATCAACGGCAAAATCAACCGAGAGTTCGAGTTTGACACTACGCAGAACGGCGAGTGGTGGCGTACCGGAAGTAATATCGTCATCGGCCAGGAAGCCGCCGACATCGATATTTACGGCATCCGTGTGTATCACAAGGAACTGAACAATAGCCAGATTTTCAATGACTATATCTCCACCGTCCCTGATGCGGCCACCAAGTCGGCGCTCAGGTCGGAAAATGACATTCTCGACGGTGCAGGACGTGTCAGCAAGGACAAGTGTCAGCAGAAAAAGGTGAACACCTTGACGTGGCACGGTGTCCAGCCTACGCACGAACTGACTGCAGAGCAATCGGGATGGTGGGAACTCCACGCTTACGATACCAACGGCGACGAAGACCTGGAACACAGCGGTACAATCTGCAAGGAGACCAAGAGCCTTGTGGCCAGCCGTCAGGGTACCACCGCCAACACCTACTATTACTCCAACATCCAGACGAAGCTCAAGGATGTGTCGGGTGCGTTCGAGGAAGAAGTCAAAGCAGCATGGATTGCCTGTGGCCTCGGCACCGCTACCGAAGCAGCCAACAAGAAGACCCGTGCGATGGCGGCAGAGTTGCCGTACTCCAATGCTGGTACTGGCTCATGTACTCACGGTATCTGGGTACTTGTGGCCGATATCCATGAGGACTTCACCGACTATGTGGCCAGTGGTTCTCGCTCTGGCTATGCCTTCGTATCGGACGGTTGGATTGACGGCAACGGCAAGTACCGTGGTGCGCAGTACAAGAGTGCCGCTGGTGTGCCTTATGCCACCAAACTGGTCGGCAAGATCAACTATGCCTCGTCAATGCAGAGCCACCTCATGGCAGCCTGCAGGCTCTACAATGACCTGCACACAAGGATTGTGGGCTACAACTCCATGCAGACTGCCGCCAACGGTTGTCGTGTCGCCAAGTACCAGGAACTTTTCCTGTACTTCACGCAGGCCAATGATGCCGCCACGCCCATGTTCCAAGGCCCCATCACCTTTGGTGCCGGCAAGATGGACGACCCGACATGGGGCTACAAGAAGAGTGACCATCCCATGTTCTGCATGATTGAGGGTGCCGACAATAACAAGGCGTTGACAGATATGCGTGTGCCCTGGCAGAGCAACCGCATCACCGTCAAGGTGAAGAGCGGCGAGGTGGACGGCTACATCTATAACGGTGAGACCAACCTCAATATGGACAGGTGCAAGACAGTGAGCCGTGACTTCTACGTCCTCGACGGCAGCAACAACAGGATTGTGCAGACCTTGAAGGGTCCGTCCGTAGATGTGGAGAACAAGATCAAGGAGTTCATCAACTGGATTTACTACCATGACCCCAGCATCAAAGTCTTTGTCGGTCCCTGGTCAGGCTCCAACGGCTTTGTGCGTTCCGCCAGCGAACCGCTGTGGCGCAAGTGTAAGGTATGGTGCACCAGTGGCGATGACGCCTACAAGCTACGCCGCTATGATGAGGTGGACGCCGCATGGGTGGAGGCAGGATGGGATGCCGAGAACGAGCAGGTGGCGGTGCTGGACCTCAACACCTCCGAAACCTATGCCTCTATCGTCAGTGCCAACAGTGGCGATTGGGATGCCATCAATGCGGGCATCATCAACGCTATCGCACAGGAGGCTCGAACAAGCCTTGCAGGTAACAACGCAATCATCAATGCCGCCAGCCTGCGCTTCCATTACTGCTTTACCAACCAGTTTTTGGCGGGTACCGACAACTGCTCGAAGAATACCTACTACACCCTTGACCCTGGCACGTTGCAATGGTTCTTCTCGCAGGACGATATGGATACCATCCTCGCCACCGACAACTCGGGCTTCCAGTCCAAACCGTACTATATCGACCGCCAGAACCCGTGCGCCTATGGCAGCACCGACAGCCTATATGAGGGTGGAGGTAACGCGCTGTTCAACCTCTGCGAGGCGATGTATGAGGGCACGGGTGAACTGCGAGAGATGATGCGTAGCATCCTCAGCGGTATGAGTGCCCTTGTCAGTGTGAACGACAATATCCCGCAGGTGGAGCGTGACAAGCGACCCACCCCTTGGGGCGCGATGTGGAAATACTTCTTCTCCACGCAGGTGAGGATCCCCGCTGTGGCGTACAACGAGACGGCCCGTATCCGTTACGAGTACCCCAAATCGTTGGGCTTCGTGTCTGACCGTGGTGTGAACCCGATTTCGCAATCCATGGGCGATCAGTTGGAAAGCGAGTTGCAGTTCATGAAGCGCCGTCTGGTGCTCATGGCCTCTTATGCCGAATGGGGCGAGTTCTCGGTGTCGGGAGCCTCCAGCGGTAACATTGGGCTGTCGGATGTCGCAAACAACCTCGGTTTCGAGGGCACCACCGATGTGAACGACCAGACCGCCGCCATCAATTTCGTTGGTCTGAAACCACATCAATGGCTATGGCCCGGTGGAAAGAACGGCCAGACCAATAAGCCGCTTCGTCAGCGTTGCGCCCCTGGCGTGCCCGTGAACCTCAACCTCGGCACGGTGGACGGTGATACGGCATGTGCGCTGTACTGTTCTAACTACTACCGTTCCTTCGGCAACCTCGGTGACTTGAGCGTCAAGGAGAGCCGAAACTTCGAGGTGGTGGCCAAGCGTCTGACGGACTTCAATGCCATCCCCACCGATGCCGATGAACCGAATTTCCGTCCCGCGTCGCTGGTGCTGACCAACGTGCCACTGCTTGAGAACATCAGCCTGCGTAATTCGTCACTCCTCGGCGGTACGGTGAACCTCAGCAACAGTACCCGATTGAAGACGGTGGACCTCTACGGTTGCGATGGTGTGAACTCCGTCATCCTGCCAAAGACGGCGACCTTGACGAGCGTGAAGCTGGGACGATACATCAACACCCTGTCGCTGGTGGACTGCACGAGCCTCACAACGTTGGAAATCCAGGGATATTCGAGGCTTTCATCAGTCACCATCCGCAACACGCCGTTGGCGAACAGCCTTGAGGTGCTGCGTAACGCCAACTCCATGGGCGCACCTCTGCATGACGTGAATATCGATGACATCAACTGGACGATTGATGGTCAGGAAGGACTGTCCCTGGTAAATAAACTTGCATCCATCGCCGCAAATTCGAGGTTGCAGGGCACCATTACCCTCACGGGCGTTGCGGTTGACTTCGAAACGAAGCGCAGATGGGTTGAGGCCTGGGGCGATGTTGATCACGGCACCAACGGTCTGACGATTGTTTACCCGCTGGTTTATGTCGAAAATGTGGAGATCATCACCGGCAAGTACTTGTCGAGTGTCGGTGACCACCAGTTGGAGATGTCGTCCAGCGGTAATGACTTCACCTCTATTGTGTGGTCAATGCCTGAGACCGAGTTCGCGAAGATCAATTCCGCTACGGGTGCCGTTACAGTTAAGCAGCTGGGTACCGAGTCATCGCCTCCCAGCAGCCTTGTGACGGTGAGCATTACAAAGAGGGACGGAACGACGGTTACCGCAGAGAAACGTTTCTATTTCCACGAGCACTCGTGCAAGTTGGGAGACCTTGTCTATGCCGATGGCTCGTTCAGTGACGAGTATCTGTCAGCGAAGACCGTTGTCGGCGTCTGCTTCTATATCAATCCTAATGACCCGACCGACCGCCTTGCCGTTGGATTGTCGAACCTTGCTGCAGGACCGTGGGGACTGTATAACAACTCGTCTAACGGTGTCGCAAACGTCACACTTGATAACGACTCGAACGCGACAAAGTGCTACGATGTTCAGCAGTTGCCGAACTTGACGAGCAACGGTGCCGGTTCGGTCACTGAGGCGAACATGCGCGACTCCAACCAGCCTGACGGCTTCAAGAAATACACCTATGGCGCATCGGCGATGGGCGACTGGGGACTTGTTGGTCCATGTCCGGCAGATTTCGGCCCTATTGCCAATAAGACCGTCCATGCTGGTCAGTACAACACCCAGTTGATCATCCGTCAGCGCAAGATGGTGCTTGAGGGTGTGACGATTGACGGTTTTAACCAGGCTGCTTATTATCCGTTCTTCATCAGCGAGGACTCTCCTGAGTCCAACCAGTTGGAGTATGCGATGACGGCCATCGGTCAGGCCAAGAACGGCAATTATAAGCAGTTCTATTGGCCTCCCGCATCGAGGTGCTACGCCTATGAGCCCGCCGTCAAGCCTGGTGAGGTGCTGAGCGACAAGTTCAAGGCCCACATGTGGTGGCTGCCGAGCTGCGGCGAGTTGGCACGCATCTATTATTGGGACCGCGTCGAGCCGAACAATGCTAATGCTCAAAACATCTTCGGCTTCGCCAAGAGTGCCGCTGGTGGCGCTAAATTCTCGGGCCTCGGCAATAGTGCATACTACTGGTCATCAACTGAATATTCAGCCACTGGCGCGTGGCTCATATTCGCAAGTAATGGCAATATCTACACCAACAGCAAGAACAATTCGTACAGTGTTCGTGCGGTGGTCGCGTTTTGAATTTCAAGGCTTGGGGCTTCGACGCCCCAAGCCGTTTTTCCCGCAAATGTTGCCGACGTTCCCGAAAAGATGTATCTTTGCATCGGATTAAGGAACAAATGTAATGAAACCAAGTCAGGCATCTATCTATCGGGAGATAGAGCGGCTGTTGGAGTTCACTATACCGATGGCCGAGCGTTTCCCGAAATCCCTGCCGTACATGGAGCTTGGCGGGCGTCTCATCCTCGACTTGAAAGAGTCGATGGATTTTGTGGTGCTCGCCTTCCAGGCCGAGAACAGGCTGGAGCGGCTTGAGTGCATCAATGCGGTGGTCATGCGGATGACGTCGGTCAAGACGACGTTCCGTCTGCTCAACCGCGTGAGGCGCGACACGATAAGCCGTGGCCAGTATGCTCAAGTGCTGGACATGCTGAATTCCATCGCTGACCAGGCTGGGAAATGGCTCCGAAAGACAAAGTTCCTGATTGCAGAGGAGGGGAAGCCCGCCAAAGCCGCCGTGCCGAAGATCTCGAACGGCGAGCCGAAGCAGCTGAACATCTTCGACGAGAAGGACCTGTCGCGGTAAAACTCCATAGCGATTACGGTTACTATGGTCCATATTTCATTATCAAACGGGCGTGCTACTGCGGTTGAAGCCGTAGTTAGGAAACGAGTAAGTCACGCATCATCGCGATCAGCCACTAACGCGTGGAACATTAACGCAAGTAATGGCAATCTCAACAACAACAACAAGAACAATTCGAACAGTGTTCGTGCGGTGGTCGCACTTGGTACGGAAATAAAGGAAGGGTGGATAGATGCCTTTTTCGATTGTACCAGGCGCAAGTTGTCGGCCAAGCAGTGCTGCCAGTACCGGCACAACTATGAGGAGGACTTGTGGCGACTTGTTGGCGAGGTCTATGACGGCACCTACAAGCCGAGTGAGGCGTTTTGTTTCGTTGTCACTCGTCCCCGCATCCGAGAGATCTTCGCTGCAGCGTTCCGTGACCGCATCGTCCAGCACTGGATAACCATCCGCCTTGAGCCGTTGCTTGAGCGCAGGTTCTTGAGCCAGGGCGACGTGTCGTTTAATTGCAGGAAGGGCTACGGCACCCTGCGTGCGGTGCAGACCGCCAAGGAGCACATCGAGCGCGTCAGCGAACGCTACAAGAAGGAGGCATGGGTGGCAAAGATTGACATCAGCGGTTTCTTCATGAGTATCGACAAAGAGATCCTGCTGTCCAAGCTGCTGCCGTTCCTTCGTGAGAACTACCAGGGAAACGACCTCGACACGTTCCTGTGGCTCACCGAGGTGACGATACGCCACATGCCGCAGAACTTCTGCGAGCGGCGTTCGCCGATGTGGATGTGGGACGACCTGCCCGACAACAAGAGCCTGTTCACGATGCCGCCTGAGAAGGGCATGGCCATCGGAAACATCACCAGTCAGCTGTTGGCCAACTTCTACCTGTCGTACTTCGACGAATTCATGAATGAGCAGTGCGAATGGAACAATGCCGGCTATGTGCGTTTTGTTGATGACATGATAATTGTGTCAACCGACAAGCGTTTCCTCATCGAGTTGCGCTTGAAGGCGACGCAGTGGCTCAAGAAGAACCTGAAGCTGAAACTTCACCCCGACAAGTTCTACCTGCAGGAAGTCCGCAAGGGCGTCAAGTTCGTGGGTGCCGTAATTAAACCTGGACGTCTCTACACGTCAAGCCGTACTCTCGGCAACATGAGGAACCGCGTCCGTGGCACTGACAGGGTATGCCGTCAGATTATCGAGGGAGGCGTTACCAAGGAACGGCTTCGGGATCTCAAACGTCATGTGTGCAGTCTTAATTCCTACATGGGGTTCTGCGTGCATAACTTCACCTACAACCAACGCCGGAAGATGTTCAATGACTTCCCATACTTTTGGAAGTGCTGCAACATCCAACGCAGGTTCACGTTGGTGAAAGTAAAGAAGAAGTTTAATTACGAAAGTTTCTTAATTCAAAAAGATGACGAACTACATCAAGCAGAGCGGGCAGGATTGCCCCGATATGGTGACCGTGGCAAGAGACTGCGGTCAAAACGTGTTCACCGTCAACGTCGGGATAACCGAGGTTGAGGGAGGCTATGAGTGGGAGAGCGTGACGCTGCCCAACGGCCGTTGGGGCCGTTCACTCATCATCAATGCCCTCGTCGAGGCGCATTACCCTGCCGACAAGGTGCAGGCCATCATCAACAATTTCCTAGGCGACATGTTCAATGCTGGTTACCTGTCCGAGTACCGCGCTTTGCAGGAGTGGCGAGACGCCGCCAAACTGTATGCGAGCATCGCTATGGCATGGGCGGCTGATCAGGGCATTGCACAAGCCGAACTGGAGCCCGAGGAAGAGCCAAACGCACCCACCGAGGTGGAACTACGTCCCGACGGCATGACGATGCTGCAGCAGGCCGTGATGATGCTCAAGGGTCAGGCATTGGAGTTGCCTGACGAGAAAGCAGCCGAGGTTCCCGCATTGTTCCCAACATGGGAAGAGATGATCGGGAAGCAGGTCGAGGCCGGAAAACGTCTGTTCTACGGCGGCCGTCTGTGGAAGGTGCTGCAGGCCCACACCGTCCAGGCAGACTGGACGCCTGACGTGGCGGCTTCCCTGTTCACCGAGGTGGCCATCAGTGCCGAGCAGGGCACGCTTGACAACCCGATCCCCTACAACGGCAACATGGCGCTTGAACAGGGCAAGTATTATTCGCAGGATGGAGTCGTTTACCTCTGCATCCGCGACACCGGCACTCCTGTTTACCATCCGCTTGCCCAACTCGTGGGACTCTATGTCGAAGTGGTGTCGTAACGAGAGCCGAAAAAAATCGCCGTCACAAATATCAATCTATCAACGGTTAAACGCATCCGAACAGGGTGCGTTTGCTGTTTTTGTGTGTTCAAGAATTTTCCCATTCGTCGGGTCGCCTTCATACATCAGTAATTTTGCTGATTATGATTAGTAACGAGTCGATGTACAGTGTTTCCCGTTGGGTTGGTGCGGCTTTCGGTGCGATATTCGCTGAGTTTATCGAGCCGTCATTGCCGTACATGCTCATCTGCACAGTTGCCATATTTTTCGACGTAATCACAGCGTGGCAACTTGGCCGGCGCGTCGCAGACAAGCACCCCGAAGAGGCGTCGCACCAGGCACGTTTTTTTTCAAGCAAGAAGTGCGGCAAGATACTTACTACGCTCATCAAGGTATATGTCGCAGTCATATTCGCACACTTCGTTAACATCTACATCACCGCTGACCTCGGCTTTTTGGATGTGGAGAAACTGGTGGCTGGAGGTGTCACCTTCTGGCAGATCGTGTCTGTATTGGAGAATGAGAGCAGCTGTAATGACGCCAAATGGGCGCGACTGGTACAGCGCATCCTCATAGACAAGACATCGCGCCACCTCGACATTGACCCGCACATCCTGAACCAGGCAGTGGGCGACATGAGGAAGGATAAGCGCAAGGAACATCACAAACAGGATAACCCAGGTGAAGGCGGCCGCCCTCGCCGACAAAACAAGAAAGAGTCATGAAACATTTCACTATCCGCGAACTGACCAAGAGCCGCACAGCGGCCAAGTTGGGCATCGACAACACGCCGACGCCCGAGATTACCCGGCGCCTCAACGCGCTTGTCGATAAAGTCCTGGACCCGTTGCGTGAGAAGTTCGGTGCACCGATCATCGTCACCAGTGGCTACCGTTCGCCCAAGGTCAATGCTGCCACGCCTGGCGCGTCCAAGACCTCACAGCACATGCAGGGCGAAGCTGCCGACATCCGAACCGTCAGTGACAGCCGTGAGGACAACATGAAACTGCTTCGTTGCCTGCTCCAGAGCGGGATTGAGTTTGACCAGGTCATCTGCGAGTACCCAGACGCCAACGGACGCCCAGATTGGATCCATGTGAGCTACACCACACGCCGGGCAAACCGTAAGGTCAAGACCACATGCCGTGGTGGTAAGTATTATTCCGGAATTAAATTGTAAGATATGGCAAAGCGATTTAGCATCGACGAGAGAATGAACAGGCAGATGCGCCGTGACCGTGCACGGGTCAAAACTGGCGTGATCATCATCATCGTGTGTGCGGGCATTTCTATTCTGACCATTGCCACATTGATTGTGCATCATCTTTTAACGTCGCAATACAATTCATTTTAATGTTATGGCAAACAAGGTAAGCAAGAAGCATCTCATTATCTTGGCCGCAGCGGCCATCCTGTGCCTCCTGTGCGGCTTTTTGGTCGGCAAGGGTATGTACGACCGTCCCTTTGACGAAAGCGTCTCACGGGACACTGTAATACTCCACGACACCGTTGCCGACATCGCGCCTGAACCCAAGGACAGCGTTCGCACCAGATGGGTGACCCGTTGGCTCCCCATGAAGCCCGACACCGTCTCACGGAATGGGGAAATTTTCCCTGAATTTCCGCAAATTTCCGCGAATTTTTCCGCGACGGACACCGTGGCTGTGCAGGTTCCCATCACGAGCAAGCACTATTCGGGTAAGAACTACGATGCCTATGTCAGCGGCTTCGATGTCAACTTGGACAGCATCTATGTCTATAATGAGACCCAGTACATTACCGAGACAATCACCAAAAGCAAGCCTCCCAATAGATGGTCGTTGTCTGTCAATGCCGGTGTTGATTATGGAACCACATCCCAGTTTTGGCAGCCCTATGCCAGTGGCGAGCTGACGATCAATAACGACAAACGTCTGCAGCTGGGCATAGAAGGAGGCGTCAAGAAGTCTGAGGTGACTAACAACTTCGAGCCGTTCGCTG
>JAEEGF010710195.1_pt1 | contig 22898 bp, 21 predicted proteins | sample 9134171 | NCBI WGS metagenome assembly JAEEGF01 (sample SAMN16246542, study PRJNA631951) | gut metagenome | biome: gut microbiome; feature: rumen; material: AP-attached | host: Bos | place: Iran: Karaj | collected 2018-10
AGGTGGCGGACGATATAACAAATGAAGAAACGTTTAAACGCGAAGTCTCGGCGCTTTTAAAAATCAAAGATGCCTATCCAAAAATACTCCTGGCAAGAACCCGTCAGAAGGAATTCCAATACGAGGGCATTCGAATCATCAATTTGGCCGACTGGCTTGTTTCATCATAAAGTATAATAGCTATGTCCAAACTCAAATCCAAAATCCTAGTCGTCGATGACAACGCCGGCATCCGGTCGGCACTGAAGATATTGCTGCCCATGCGCTTTGCCGAGGTGGAACTCATCGCCTCGCCCAAGGTGCTGATGGAGACCATGCGGACTTTCAAGCCTGACGTGGTGCTGCTCGACATGAACTTCGAGACCGACATCAACACGGGCAACGAAGGCCTCTTCTGGCTCTCCGAGTTGAAACGCGACTTCCCCGAGGTGGAGGTGGTGCTCTTCACTGCCTACGCCGACATCGCCCTCGCCGTGGAAGGCATGAAACGCGGCGCCTTCGACTTCGTGGTGAAACCTTGGGACAATGCCAAACTGCTCGCCACACTCGAAGAGGCTTGCAAGAAACATCGTGTAGGGTCACATCGCATGTGTCCACCCTACACGAATGCCACGCCGACGATGCGCTGGGGCGAGAGTGAGGCGATGCAGCAACTGCGCGCGATGGTGGAGAAAGTGGCTCCCACCGATGCCACGGTGCTCATCACGGGCGAAAACGGAACAGGTAAGGATGTGCTGGCCAATGAGATACACCGCCTATCGAGTCGCGCCACCAAACCGATGGTTGGCGTGGACATTGGGGCCATCACGGATACCTTGTTTGAGAGCGAGATGTTCGGCCATGTGAAAGGGGCTTTCACCGACGCCCATGCCGACCACATCGGTAAGTTTGAGCAGGCCAACGGCACCACGCTGTTTCTCGATGAGATTGGCAATGTGCCGATGGCACAGCAGGCCAAACTACTGCGCGTCATCCAAAACCGCAGCATCACCAAAGTGGGCGACACGAAATCCATTCCTATCGACATCCGCCTGATTTGCGCCACAAACATGGACTTGGCTACGATGGTCAAGGAAGGGCGTTTCCGCGAAGACTTGTTCTACCGCATCAACACGGTGACGCTGCACCTGCCGCCGCTGCGCGAGCGTCCTGACGAAATCGTCACTTTGGCAGAACTCTTTGTCAAGCAATATGCCGAAAAATACCACCGCAAGGCACAAGGCCTTTCCGACGAGGCAATGAATCTCCTAAAACGCTGCCGCTGGAGCGGCAACATCCGCGAACTGCAAGGCTGTATCGAGAAGGCGGTCATCTATTCCGAGACCGAACTGGTCCGCGCTGCCGACCTCCAGCTCCGTGCCTCTGAACTGATGGACGAAGCAACTCCAAAACCGCAAAACCAAACCCTCGAAAGCGCTGAAGAACAGGTCATCCGCAACGCGATGAAGACATACAACGGCAATCTGACCCTTGTGGCCAAGGCATTGAAAATCAGCCGTCCGACCTTGTACCGCCGCCTAAAGGAATACGGAATATGAGCGCCTGGATTTGGATATTGGTCGTGGTGGTGGCCGTCGTCGCAGCGATTGTGGTGACGACACTTATCGTGCGCAGAAACGATGCCCGGAAGGTGGGCTTCATGATGGATGCCTTGGAAGACGGCGAGTTGAACTTCCACTTCAAAGAGAAGTCGGCACTCAACCGTGCCCTCAACCGCATCAAGGGCATCTTCGAGCGGCGCGACGCTGCCAACGAGGAGTCCTCGCAAAACAAGCTGTTTCGCGTGATGACGCACGAAATCATGAACACCGTTGCGCCCATCGCTTCTTTGAGCGATGCCCTGCTCACCGAGGAAGGCGTGGATGTGAAGGCAGGTTTGGAGACCATTTCGGCCTCGTCGAAGGACTTGATTCGTTTTGTGGAGTCGTACCGCAGCATGACGCAGGCCCAGCCGCCCGTCCGCAAGGCGGTGATGGTCGATGAACTGATGGACCGTGTGCTGCTCCTTAATAAAGCCAAGATTGCCGAACAAGGTGCCACCTTGACCTATCAAGCCAACACGCCCGACCTGCTCATCTATGCCGATGAAGGACAAATCATGATGGTGTTCAATAATCTGATTAAGAACGCCGTGCAGGCAGGTGCCACCTCCATCCGCATCACCGCAGACTTGAACTCGGCGGACCAAACCGTCATCCGCGTGGCCAACAATGGGAAAGCCATCCCGCTACGCCAGACAGAAGAAATCTTCATTCCGTTCTACACCACCAAACCGAATGGATCGGGCATCGGCTTGAGTTTGTCGAAACAAATCATGGTAAAGCACAACGGAACATTGGTCCTTGAACAAAGTGATTCAAATGTTACGATTTTTGCCTTGGTTTTCAAATAAACGGCACACAGACTGGAAATCAATTCAGCACGATTCCCTTGACGATCTCCTTCCCTACCATCTCGTTCAAGTTCTTCACCAACAAAGACTTGGAATAACTCAGTTCGCTGCGTAAGGCATCGCTGTCGACGCGGACGAACAGCACTCCGTTTTTGATGGACAGGTCGATGGTATGCGAGGCGATGAACGGCCCGACCACCTTCGACCAAGAGTTGATGACCGTCATTTCATCCAAATAATTGGAACCTCGGTGTCGTTCGAAGAACTCTTTGATCAGTTCGCCAAGTGGTTTTGTGTCAAAGTACACCATTGTTTCCTCCAATCTCCTTGACGCAACCTTTTACCACCTCGAAGATCTTGTGGTCGATGTTGGTGTTCTCAAACAACTGCTCTATCCTACTCCGTTGCGTGTCGGTGATGAACACCTGACCAAAATGGTCGTCGCCTACCAAACGAACAAGTTTCATCACGCGCTGGTCGTCCAACTTGTCGAAGATGTCGTCCAGCAGCAAAATCGGCTTGTATCCTATTTTCTGGTAGTTGAACTCAAACTGTGCCAAACGAATCGACACCACAAACGACTTCTGCTGTCCTTGTGAACCGAAGCGCTTCAATGGATGGCCGTCTAATGCAAAGTCCAAGTCATCCTTATGGATGCCCACATTGGTATAGCCCGAATAACGGTCCTGTTGCAGACTCTCCTCCAGCAGCACATCCAAGGGTTTCTCATCAAGTCGCGACTGATAGATGACATTCACCTTCTCCGTGCCGCCAGAGACAATCTCATAATAATGCTGGAAAATAGGCAGAAACTCCTCCAAAAACTGATGGCGTTTGCCATGGATGTCGTCAGCATGATGCGCCAACTGGTCGTCCCACAAGCGGAGCAAGTCGCGGTCAAAGGAGCGACTTTCGGCAAATTGTTTCAACTGCATGTTGCGTTGCAGCAAGGCACGGTTGTATTTCAGCAAGGCGTTGAGATACAAGGGGTCGAACTGCGAAATCACGCCGTCGATGAACTTGCGGCGCAGGTCGCTGCCCTCGTTGATAAGGTCACGGTCGTAGGGCGAGATCATCACCAGGGGAAACTTCCCAATATGGTCGCTGAGACGGTCGTATTCCTTCTTGTTGAAACGGAACGACTTCTTCTGGTCGCGCTTTTGTACGCACGACACCAACTCATCATCCTTGCCATCGTGGGAATACACGCCATGGATAGCAAAGAAATCCTGCTCGTGACGGATGTTCTGCTTGTCGGTGGCGCCAAAGAAACTCTTGCAAAACGAGAGATAATAGATGGAGTCAAGGATATTGGTTTTCCCCGCCCCGTTGAGGCCCACGAAACAATTGACATTTTCTGAAAGCAGCAGGTCGGCCGCTTCACAGTTCTTGAAATTCGTCAGTTTGAGTTCGTGGAGATACATGCTTTTTTTGACTGCGGGACGCGGGACTGCGGGACTGCGAGACGGTATTTCACAAGAGCAGTGGCTTTGTCCCGTGTCTCGCGTCTCGAAGTCTCGTGTCAATTAGAACTTACTAAGGTCGATTCGGAGTGTCAGGAAATTGGGTGAACCCACGATGTTGTTGCGCGAACGGGCATAGTCGATTTGGAACGCTTTGATCTTGATGCCAAAACCTGCCGAGAAACCGACCAAACTGCGCTTCTCTGGCACGCTCATATTACGATAGGTCTCGTAATTATAGGACGCTCTTAGGAACAGGTTCTTGCCAATGGCCAGTTCTCCGCCCACCAACAGGTGGCAACCCAAATTGGTGAAGAACTGCGTTGTTTTCGAAGGCCCGTTGTACTCGCCTGTAATGGGATCATAATGGCCTTCCAAGTCGAGCGGATCATCATAAATCTTGTTCCAATGCTGAATGTCCTTGTAACCCATAACGATGGTCAGCGGCAGGTGGTCCAGTTTCTTGGATGCCATGAAGTCCATCGAAAACGGCAACCATTTGTTTTCAACATTCAACTCTTGGCAATAGATCTGGCGTCCAATGTTACGAGCCGCCAATGTGAAAGCCCAATTGGAATAGGACCAATAGGTAGCCGCCACATCTACGCCCAAAGCGCCAGCGCGACCCGCTTCATACTGCACGCCTGCATATTTCAGGTTGGCGCCGATGCTCCACTTATCCGTAAGTTCACGTCCCCAGCCCAAGGTGACGGCATAGTCCGATACGTTGAAAGAACCGCCCTCGACAGCACCGCTCTCAGAGACATACTGCATATTGCCATAGTTGTAATACTGCACCGAAGCGGCGAAACTGCCCAAACGCTCAAAAGTGTGACTATATTGCGCCGTAGCGAAATTAGTGCCCATCTTGAAATCGCCCACATACGACAGGGTCATTTGGTTGTTCATCTCAGGCGAGATGGCTGAGGGATTGAAAACAGCAGTCTGAAGATCCCCATCATGCACGGGCAACGGCACACCACCTAAAGCCACCACGCGAGCCGAATTGGCATCCGTCAAGGCGCGATAAAGGCCATTGGTCACCTGCGCATTGGCCTGCAAAGCGACGAAAGCCATCAAAAAAGCCCATATAGCGTAAAACTTTCGTTTCATATTCTCACATTTTTTGGATAACGGACACCATAATGTATTATTGTCTCAAATTGCATTTATTTGTCTACCAGGCCCAAACCAGTCTTAACCAACTTGCCCTCTTCTTTCATTACTGTAGAAAGGCGGTCAAGCATGCCGTTCACAAAACGCCGACTCTCAGGAGTGCTGTAAAGCTTCGAAATCTCAATATACTCGTTGATGGTCACCTTCACAGGAATGTCGTGGAACTGCGTAAACTCAGTCAGCGCCATGAAAATCAAGATAATATCCATCAATGCCAAACGTTCGTAATCCCAGTTGGAAATGTTGGCCTTCACCAGTTCCATATATTCGTCAGCATGAAGGACTGTCTTCTCGAACAGCGCGGTAACGAAGGCCTTATCCTCTCGCTCGGCATGGTAGACAGGAGGCATGGAGGTTTCAGCATTGAAACCAGACGGCATCTCGCTGAAAAACTTCCAAAGCAGATAAACCGCAATCTGGTAGTCGCTGTTGAAGGCCAAGTCGCGGTCGGAATAATAGTCATACAACAGGCCGTTTTCCGCCATGTGATTCTCAACCACCGAGACCAAAAACCTCTTGTCTTCGCCAAACGAATCCTTATCGCTAGACATATACTCCTGATATTCAGGTGTCTCAGTCAGTTTCACAAACATATTGCGAATAAAGTCCTCACGCGAGTCTGTCCAATCGATTTTGTATTGTTTTCTTAACGACTCCAAATGAGAATTATCTTCTAGAGCATTGAGAATCCGATTGTTAACAAATTTCAAATTAGGGTTCAAGTCATCCTCGGTAGGAAAATGCTTCAACTTGTTCTCCTCAATGCGGCGAAGGGCGAACCGCCTTACTTCGGTCCAAAAGGTAACTTGATAGATGAAGAGTTTGTAAAGATCATCAACCCCTTGAAGAAGGTGGCGTTCTGCCAGAGGAATATCGCTACTATTGGATTGGTGATAGGCGTAAATCTCCTGCAACGCCTTGACTCTCAAAAATCTTCTGTTCAGCATAAGGTTGGTGTGTTTAACTTGAAAACAAAATGCAAAGGTAGGAAAAAAACTCTTTCAAGTCCACACAAAGATTATTTTTCATCAACGGCAAGGATATGAAAGAAATTCTATATCTTTGCAATTGCAATTTTTGGAAAAACTAACTCATTAAATACGAGCAACTATGAAGAAAAAATTCATCTGCCCTATCTGCGGGTATGTACATGAAGGAGAGGAAGCGCCCGAACGCTGCCCCCAATGCAAGCAAATCGTTGAATGGAAAGTGGTTGACGAGAGTGCGGCCTTGAACTTTGTCACCGAGCATGTCGTTGGCATCGCCAAAGGCACTGGCGAGGATATGATCAAAGACCTTAATGCGCATTTCATGGGAGAAGCCACCGAGGTCGGCATGTACCTGGCCATGAGCCGTCAAGCCGACCGTGAAGGCTATCCTGAAATCGCCGAGGCCTTCAAGCGTTACGCCTTCGAAGAGGCCGAGCACTGCGCCAAGTTCGCCGAGTTGCTGGGTGATGTGGTTTGGGACACCAAGACCAACCTCTACAAGCGCATGATTGCCGAATGCGGTGCCTGCGAGGACAAGATGCGCATCGCCCGCGTGGCCAAGGAACGCAACCTCGACGCCATCCACGACACCGTTCACGAGATGGCCAAAGATGAAGCTCGCCACGGCAAAGGCTTTGAAGGACTGTATAAACGTTACTTCGAGAAATAAATTAATGAGGAGTGTGGAGTTTGTGGTGTGGAGTATAATGGATCACTCCTAACTACACACTCCTAACTGAACAACTGTATAACCGAACAACTAATAACTAAAACAATGATTAGCAAGAAATTAGCAAAAGCCATCAACGACCAAATCAACGCTGAGATGTGGTCGGCCTATCTCTATCTGAGCATGTCTCAAGACATCTATGCCAAGGGATTCCATGGCATCGCCCACTGGTACAAGGTGCAGTTCCTTGAGGAACAGGCCCACGCCGCCATTATGATTAACTATTTGCACTCCCAGGACGAGAAGGTCATCCTGGCCCCCATCGCCAAGGTGCAGACCAACTGGAAGAGCGTCCTGGCCACCTTTGAGGACACCCTCGCCCACGAGAAGAAAGTGACCGCCATGATCAACAACCTCTGCGACATCGCCGACGAAGACAAAGACCGCGCTGCCGCTAACTTCCTCGCCTGGTTCATCGACGAGCAGGTGGAAGAGGAAGAGAATGCCCGCAACCTCGTCAACCACTGCAAGATGATTGGCGACCACATCGGCGGCATGATTATGCTCGACAAGGAACTTGGCGCTCGTGAATACCACACGCCCAGCCCGCTGAAGGGTGAATGATTAACCTTGTAGAGACGGTGCATGCACCGTCTCTACCAACACCAAAAAAGAACTCCGCTGTTCGATGAGCAGCGGAGTTCTTTCATATAATTGACTTTGTCGAATTAAAGATTTCTGCGTGAAACAAATCACAGTTCCCCCACCTGTCTCTTCGCCCAAAAATCCTTAAAGTCAGCGTAGTTTTTCTCCAGCAAGGCAGGCGTATCCAATCCATAGGGACATTTTCCATGGCAGGCGTTGCAGTGTTTGCACTTCTCGATAAGTTTCATCTTCTCGGCCCATTCCTCGGTCAGGTAAACATCAAGCGGCGCACGGCGCAACAAGAGACTCATGCGCGCACAGTCGTTGATTTGGATGCCCACCGGACATGGCATGCAATAACCGCATCCACGACAAAACTCACCCGACAATTCAGCGCGTTCCTTCTCGATCTTGCGCCACGACGCTGAAGACAACTCGGGTTCATGGTCTTGGTACGAAAGGAACTCATCCAACTCGCTCTCGCGCTGAATGCCCCAAATAGGCAGTGCATGGTCAAACTGGTTGAGAAAGGCGTAAGCCAAGGCGGAATCGGTGATAAGTCCGCCTGCCATCGCCTTCATGCAGATGAAGCCCATGTTATGCTTGAAGCAAGCTTCCACAATCTTTTGGTCTTCTTCCGACGACAAGTACGAGAATGGGTATTGCAGCGTGTCGTAGCAGTCGCGCTCGATGGCCTCCATGGCCACGGCCTGTCGGTGGTTGCTGATGCCAATGAAGCGCACCTTACCTTGGCGTTTGGCCACTTTCATGGCATCGTACAGGCCTTCCTTGTCTCCCGGTCGTGGACAGTAATCAGGATTGTGGAACTGGTACAAATCCAGGTAATCAGTTTTCAAGTTTTTCAGGGTGGTATGCAAATCCTTCCAAAAGTCCTCTACCGTGGTAGCGCCCGTCTTGGAGGCAATAATAACCTTTTTGCGGCGGTCGGCGAAGGCAGCACCTATCTTCTCCTCGCTGTCCGTGTAGAAGCGCGCCGTGTCGTAAAAGTTGATGCCGTTGTCATAAGCCTTGTGCAGCAGATACACAGCATCCTTCTCGCAGATGCGCTGGATGGGCAAGGCGCCGAAACCGTTCTTGTTCACCTTCAAGTTGGTTTTGCCTAATGTAATGGTCTTCATAGCAATTGAATTTGCCACAAAGATATAAAAATAATTGATACCCACCTGCTTTTCTTTCCAAATTTCCATTTCAAGAACCAAAATAAACTATTTTTGCACAAAATATCCAAAATGAAAATTCTTATCCTTAACGGCCCTAACCTCAACCTTTTAGGCAAACGCGAACCAGAGATATACGGCCATCTCTCGTTTGACGATTACCTGCCTCAAATTCAAGAACGTTTCCCCGAACACGAGATCGCCTATTTCCAGACCAACCACGAAGGCGTACTAATCGACAAACTACAAGAGGCCGACGGACAATTCGATGCCGTAGTGATGAACCCAGGAGGCTATGCCCACACTTCCATCGCTTTGGCAGATTGCATCCGCTCCATCAGCATCCCCGTAGTGGAGGTCCATATTTCCGACATTTCGAAACGCGAACCTTACCGCCAACATTCTTATACTGGCGAAGCTTGCGTGAAGAGCATTTCCGGGTTAGGCCTGGAAGGCTATGCTAAAGCGATTGAGGCGTTGTCGTAAAGTCGCTTTCTTTTAGTTCACTGTACTTTTTCTTTCCGCGAAACACGTTTTCGAAAACAATGTTGCGCCGATATATGCAACTCACCTCCTTGTGCTCCACAACCTTACGCTTCTCACGCAAGGATTTGAGCCTCCTATAGAAATCCCAGTGGGCCTTGAATACCATGCCAAAGTCTTTCGGGCAACCCTCAAAAAGGAATTTCAACGCCGCCACCCAGTCCAAGAGGATGCGGTACAAGATGATGCGATGCACGCGCCGCTTAGGCAGGTTCTTTACCAACAAAGAAAGATTATTCCTAAAATTCAGGTAGGTCTTGCGCGGCGAGTTCTTCGGCAACGTGCCGCCACCGATATGATAGACCTGAGACTGCGGACAACAATACACCTTATACCCTGCATTCTTTAAGCGCCAACACAGGTCGATTTCTTCCATGTGGGCAAAAAAGCTGTCGTCCAAACCTCCCACTTGATGATACAAATCGGCGCGAACAAACATGCAGGCGCCCGTGGCCCAAAACACTTCAATGGGCGTATCATACTGATGCTCGTCGTTCTCCAGGTTTTGGAACACGCGTCCACGGCAGAAGGGATAACCGTACTTGTCGATGAAACCACCGCTAGCGCCAGCATACTCGAACTGTTCCTTATGATAATACGACAGTATCTTGGGTTGGCAGGCGGCAATCTGCGGGTCGGCATCCATCATCTCAACCACAGGCTCTATCCAATGAGGCATCACTTCGATATCAGAGTTGAGCAACACATAGTATTGGGCTTCAACCTGCCGCAAGGCCTGATTATAACCAGTAGCGAACCCTCCGTTGCTGTCGTTTTCAATCAAGCGAATGTCAGGAAAACGATTACGCATAAAAGCCACAGAGTCGTCGGTGGAAGCATTGTCGGCCACGACAATCTCGACCATTGCCGAATCGCAGTTGGCAATGACATTGGGCAAAAACTGCTCAAGAAACTTGCGCCCGTTATAGTTCAATATGACGACAGCCACTTTCATGCTTCTTTGGTTTGCGGCCTTTGGTGCTTCCAGCGACGGTGCGACCACAGCCAGTTATCGGGGTTGCTCTCTATGAAACGCTCAACGCAACGCACATATTTCTCCATGATTTCACCATCAGCAGCATTTTTCGGGTCGTCGGCGACCAGTTCAAAAGACACCTCATAGCGCCCCCTCCTCTGTCTTCTCATGTCGACAAAGACCACTGCATAGTCAAGTTTCTTTGCGATGCGCTCTATGCCTGTAAACCAACAGGTGTCCTGATGCAGAAACTCAGTCCAATAGTCCGACTCCAACCCATGCGAGGTTTGGTCCGCCATCATCAAGACGGCATTCTGCATATTGCGCAGTTGCACCAAGCGGCGCAAGACCGAGTTGGACTCCACCATCTCCAAGTCGCAGTTCTTGGTTCGCATATAAAGCATAAGGTTCTCAAACACGCCATTTTTCACCTTCTTATAGACCGCCAAACCGTTATGATGCGTCAACTCGGGAATCAATTTCCCAAACCATTCCCAGTTACCGGAATGCGGTATAGCATAAAAGATGTTTTTCTTTTGCTCGTAAAGTTGTTGCACAAGTTCGGGGTTGGTGAAAGCGATGCGTTTTTTGTATCCCTTAGGCCCCATACGCATCATTTTAGGGGCTTCAACAAACAAGTCGCAAAGGTTACGATAGAAACGGTGCTCAATGGTCCGAATGGCCTTTGCGTCCTTGTCCGGAAACGACCGCAGCAAGTTTTGCCTGACCACTTCCCGACGATAGCGAGCCAAATAGTAAACCAAAATGAAATAGCAATCGGACTTCAAATAAAGCAACCAAAAAGGGTGGATGGACAAAAAGTCCACCCACAGTTTTACTATAAAAAATCCGATTTTTTTCATAGACTTATCTCGGGTTATCGTACAAATCTCCAGCATGCGAGCCCCAGCCCTTCTCATACTCGGTCTGGTCGACGCCCTGGTCGTACCCTTGACCATAGATGCGCCCGTAGATTTCAAGCTGCCAGCGTGGGTTGTTGATTTCACCCACCATATCGGAATGGATCAACTGGTAGTCGTTGGTGGAACGGTCTTGGGCCATGAAGACGAACCGCTTGTTGCGTTGGTGGGCCACCTCATAGTAGTGCCAAATCTGGTAGGGATAGGCGCCTGGCTCGTCGGGTTGGTCCACAATTTTGTCGGGTTGGCCGTATTTAAGGAATACATAGCCACGGTCGGAGCGATAGCCGGGGAAAGAGGTGGTCTTGAACGACATGTTGACCCTCTTGACCGCTGCCAAGTAATCGTTAAATGCCTGTTTGGGGTTCATAGGCGCACGAGCCGACCAAAAGTTGAACAGGAACTGCTGCATGGTCTTCACATCATCGGTACGCACTAGATTGGATGCATAGTCACGCTCAATCTCAGTGCAAACCGGATCGAGGTACCGAATGTAGCGACGCAATGTGTCAAGTTCGGTAATCTCGCTGACAAAGGTATTGGCGATGGCCACGCCTGCGATGTCGCCCATGTCGTAGCTCACGCTGGGGTTGCTGCGCTGGAAGGGACAACTGTTGGAGCAGATAAAGGAATTGCTGCGGTCGCGTACCTCAACAACAAGGTAATAGTTTCCAGAAGGCAAGTCCTTGATGTCGATGGTATTGAGGAGAACATTCACCTTTCCCACATCAAAGCGCTTGTTGAAGGAATAGTTTTGCATACGCGTCGACGACTCGCGGGTCTCGATGTAATAGTTGACAAGGAATTTGCCTTCGTCATAAAGCCTATTGCTGTTATAGACCTCGGCATAGAAATGCAGTTTGTCGGTCTGTTGCCCATAGAAAGGATACACCCTTGGCAAGAAATCCATGCCACTCTTAGTGCAGGCGGAAGCCTTTGCGGGTTTGCTGTAGGAGTCAAACAGCAAGATGTCAGACACCGAAGGGGTGTTCTCTGGATACTTGAGTTCGACTTGGGCCGTCCCGATAGGAAGGGCATCGCCGCTATTCAGGTCTGTGATGCTGATTTCCATATCGTACTCGCCATTGGGCAAAGCGAAACGCTGTTGGTCGATGAAGGCACCGTCGAGGTTGGCCGTATCGGTCACCACAGGACTGTCCAAGGCGATTTTGGAATAAGCGCAGATCTTCTCTCCCTGACGGAAAATCGTCTGGACTTCCACTGTCGATTTGAACTTGCCTGGCTCAAACTGCTTGTAGACTGCCGAGCGGCATTCGAAAGCGATAGCGTTCTCCACATAAGGCGACACGCCTGGAGCGCAATAGGTCGTCGTTGAAAGATAAGGCTTCAGCCTTTTCGTTTGGGCATTGCCAGTAAATGCGGCCAAGGCAAGCATCAAGGCCAAAAACGCCCTTCTTGAAAATGTAGATGTGTTCATGATGTTAGATTTTTTGTTTTGACGCAACAAAAATATACATACATTTTTCAGATGATTCATTTTACCTTATTTAATTTATCAACAAATATCAACAATTCTAAAATAATAACTTGGTTATCAATAATTTAAAAATAATTTCTCAGATAAGTGATCATCGCCAACTCAAGGTTCTCGCCCGATGCCATCGATGCCAAGATCTTATTGGTCCGACGGTTGGCTCCACTATAGGAAATGCCTTCAAGCACGGCAATTTCGGCATCATTCATGCCCAAAAGACCCAAACAGCAATGGCGCAGATCGGCAATGTTGAGGTCAGGATAGTGTTTCAGAAAACGCGATGAGAAATCCGGAAAGCAACGGTTGGCTTCCTGGACCAGGTCGATATAATCCATCTCCTTCAACTTCAGTTTAGGATACACGCCCACACTCTTGATCATGATGTCTTTCCCTTCTATAGAATGTTTGATTTTCAACACCACGGCGCTTTCCATAAAGGACTTCCATGCCTCGTCAAAATTCACCTTGCCGGCATTGTCGAGTCGCTCACGCGTGGCATTCAACTCCTGCGTCATCTGTTCCAGTTCCTGGTCTTTCTCGGCATTCTCCTGCTCGTGTTTCTGCTCAATGGAAGTGATTTTGCTTTCTATATGACTAATTCTCTTTCTGTTACGAATAATGACAAAGACCATAAAGGCGATTACCACTATGAGAACGACAAGCCAAGTCGCCCATGTCGCATTAGTTTCTTTTTTAGGTTCCGCTTGAGGCGTGTTTTGCGCCTCAGCATAAAGATACTCGATTTCCATCTTTTTGGCCGCCATGCGTGTCTCCAACATAGAGTTCTCTACATAAGAACGGGTGTAACGCAATTCTTCTTCGTCCATGCCTTTGCTGCGGCAAATCTCAGCCAATTTGGCAGCGGCATCCACACGAGCAAATCTGTCGCCCGTGCTATAGGCATGTTCAAGGTGCGGAACGGCCGAGTCATATTGCTGCAAGTCAAAGAGTTTCGCGCCAACAGACAGTTCCATTGTTCCGCTTCCTGTAGCCACCAAATCTTCCGCTTGATGGAATAGGGCCAAGGCCTTGTCATATTCCTTCTTTGACTGGTGGATGGCGGCTTCAAAGCGCATCATGGCAGCATGGTCGCTATCGGAATCGTAATAGCCATCCGCCTTGCGGCAGGTCTCCATGGCCGCATCGGGCAAACCATAGCGATAGAGAATTTCAGACTGTCGGGTATAAGCCAACGCGATGAAGCGCCGCGCAGTTGGCGTTTCGCTCCAATCTTCATGGCGTCGCATTACATCCATCGCCTTCAAATACTGGGTAAACGCCGACACGTCTTCGTTGGCGAAGGCCAGTTGCACACCTTTATAATAAAAGGCATTGGCAAGCAGGAATTGCAAGTCGACATCATCGGGAAACAATGCGCCTAGGCTGTCGTAAAAAGCGAGCACGGGAGTGAGGTCAGGACTTAACTCGGTAAGGCACCGGTTTTTGTATTGGGCCTGCACGATGCGCAACTGCAATTCGACGGAATCCAAGGACGTAAAATGGGATTCTCTGGCTTCCCCCACCAAAATTTCAACGTTTTCCAATGCTTTGGCGGGATCAGTCTCCAACAATTGTTCCACGGTTCGAAGCTCGTTGAAATGTTGAGGCGCGGTGGCTTCGGTAAGAGCAGCACTTTGTCTTACGCATGCATAAAACACTGACGCACAAAGCATAAGGAAAAGAAAAGTAATGCGCAAAGCCTTCATTTAACCGCAGTTTTTTCAGTTTTGCAAAGATAGGGTTTTTCGGCGGAAAAAAGTTTTTTTTCGGGAAAAAACTCAACCAAAGGAAATTTGTTGTACTTTTGCAGCGGAGATATGGCTGAGTGGTCGATAGCGGCGGTCTTGAAAACCGTTAAGCCGAAAGGCTTCGGGGGTTCGAATCCCTCTGTCTCCGCAAGGCGGCGTAAGTCGCCTTTATGATATAAGACCCTGCCTTAAAGGCAGCAAGGAGAGATGCCGGAGTGGTCGATCGGGGCGGTCTCGAAAACCGTTGAACGCTTTGCGTTCCAAGGGTTCGAATCCCTTTCTCTCCGCAAAAAGAAAAAGCTCAGCTGCGGCTGAGCTTTTTCGCGTTATTCGTAGTGCCTAATCCTCACCTCGATACCATCATCTTTCAGCAATGACGGGACACCGCTCACGTCTGTCTGCCCGTAATGGTAAGGAAACAGTATTTTCGGCTTGACCATCCTTGCCGCGTTAACGAGTTGGTCGACCGTCATGGTGTAAGGCTGGTTGCATGGCAGGAAGGCGATGTCGATGTCTTTGATTCCAGCCATTTCAGGGATGTCCTCGGTGTCGGCGGCAATGTAGATTCTCAGTCTGTCAAGAGTGAGAATGAAGCCGTTATCCCTTCCCTTGGGGTGGAATTGCAGATGTCCTTCAGTGGTGTTGTATGCAGGAGCAGCCTCCACAGTGATGTCGTCAGTCAACCGTAGAATGTCGCCGTTGGCCATCACCGTGCCATAACCGAGTATGTCTGCGCAGCTTCGGTTTGTAATCAGCTGCGTTTTGTCGCCCGTTAGGCGCTTAATGGCTGCTGTGTCAAGATGGTCGAAATGCTCGTGGGTGACGAAGATGTAATCCGCTTTAGGCATCACGGTGTAGTCGATGGTCTTCTCCCCCAGTTTCGTCACAGGGTCGATTTCGATCTCCTTGCCATCGTATTCGATGCGGATGGAGGAATGCACCAAGGCGTGGATTCTGACCGTCTTCCCATTCTTAATAGTGAAGCTATCGACTTCGTAAGGATAGTTCTGCCCGCAGGCCGAGGCCAATCCTAATAGGGCAAGTAAGCTTGTGGTAATCTTTTTCATGGTGTCTGTGCTTTTTGAGGCTGTAAAGATAGGACAATTCCGCTATCTATTTTGCATAATACAAAAAAAGACAGTGATTTTTGCTCAAGTCCTTACCGTTGAGCGCATCTGTATGGTCGAGAAATCCGCCAGTTTTTTCACTATCAAAACAAATACTCGTTCAATATTCGACGTTTTTTGTATTATTGCAAACGGAAAGAAACACGAATCAAAAATCAATTTACTATGGAAACGAAAAAATATACCACTCATCCCTCTTTTTGGATGCGATTAGCTGCAAACATAATAATATGGACATATTTATTTTTGGCGTTTTATCTATCAGGAAAAACAATCAAGGATTCCACAGACATCCTTCTAATTGTATTGATTTCCATTTTTTTAGTTATCTTTTTGGTTGATTTGATACAATGCGGATTAGCGTGGCAATCGTATTTGGAAGTAAGCAACAAAGGAGTGAAAATGAAGGGATGTGCCAAACGCATTCCCGTAAACAAGAATGAAAACATCAACGACATATTCATCCCTTGGGGAGACATTGAAGAAATTAAAGGATGGATTGGTTATCCAGTTCTGATACTCAAAACGGGTGATACGATAAAACTAACAAAAGAAATTGATATCAACGGTCGAACCCTCCAGAAAGATTTCGAGAAGTACAAGGCAATACAACGGCAAAAAGAGCTCGAACTAGAAAACGAACCCGAACAATTAAAGGATGAAATTATATCTGTGATATCTGAGGTGGACGACAAGGGTAAAGTATAATTTGAAAGCATAAAGGTAGATACAACACTTTAATAGTATACCGTTTTAGCAGTAGAATTTGCGTAATATATGGAAAATTTTTCACTATCTATTTTGCATAATACAAAAAAGATAGTAATTTTGCATCGAAAATAGATAGTAAAATTAGCTGTTATGGAAAACCCGTTTACCCTTGTACCATATATATCTAAGGAGCTTTTCTGCGACCGTGAAGCAGAGACAAAAACGCTCATGGAATATCTTCTCAATGGCTCAAATATCACCCTTATTTCGCCTCGAAGATACGGAAAAACAGGTTTAATTTATCGCGTTTTCGACGAAATAGGACAGCAAAAAATCGATGTCAACACTTGTTTGGTTGACATTTATGCCACGGAAACCCTGGAAGACTTCATCAAAGTGTTTTCTGAAGCGATTGTCGCCTCGTTGGAAAAGAAAAAGGCTGTCAAATCATTTTTCCAATTCCTTAGCGGTTTGCGTCCGATGCTGAGCTATAACGCGCTGACAGGCAACCCCGAACTCACCATGACCTACCTCTCGGACCACGAGAAGCAGCAGACCCTCGCCTCACTTTTTGATTTCATCGAAAAACAAGGCAAAAAGACCATTGTCGCCATCGACGAGTTTCAGCAGGTCAGGAATTATGGCACCAATATGGAGGCACTGTTACGTTCCTATATCCAACCACTAAAGAATGTGCAGTTCATCTTTTGCGGCAGCAAGAAGCACCTTATGGCCGAGATGTTCACTGATGCCCGAAGCCCATTCTACGAAAGCACTCGTTGCCTCTATCTCGAGAAAATCAACCGCGAGGTTTACGCCGACTTCATCATCCGAATGTTCGGAAAAGGGAAGAAAAACATCACGGCGGAAGCCCTGAATTTCATTCTCGACTGGACAAAGACCCACACCTTCTACACGCAATCGCTCTGCAACCATGTGTTTCTGAAGAGCGGAAGAAACATTGAAAAAGAGGATGTATTGAGGTCGGCTGCCCAAATCCTGAAAGAGAACGAGCAAACCTTCATCCAATGGCGTGACTTGCTGACCTCTAACCAATGGAACTACCTGAAAGCTGTTGCCAAAGAACAAACTTTGGAAAAACCCTATTCCTCACAATTCATCCAGAAATACAATATCGGCACCACCGCCAATTCGCAACGCATCTTGGAATCGCTCGTCGACAAAGAACTGATACTTGCCAACTCCACTCTTGAGGGCGTTTCCTATAGCGTCTACAATGTGTTCCTTTCGCGTTGGCTAGAGAATCAATAACATTCCGTTCCTGTTTTCAGAACCTTACAAATCAAAAGAGTCCTTGACATCACAATGCCAAGGACTCTTTGCTGTCACTTCTCTTCCAGCTTAATGCTTAGCCTTCAAGAAGCTATATTCCTTACCGTATTTCAAGTGCTGCGCCACGAAATCAGAAGGATATTCGATCTTGTAATCGACCACCTTGCCGTTCTCCACAACTGGAACAATCTCAGGATTGATGAAGCCACCATAGGGCTTCAGCCCCAAGGCATTGTAACGGTCTCTGACTTCCTTGTGCAACTCGGGGTCGACCTTGACGGCGTACTTCTCGACGATGGCCTTGCCTGCGGCATAGTCGCCTTCGCTTTTGATGCGTTGGATCTCGGCCAACAGCTCACCAAACAAACCACGCAAAGCCTCGAAGTCATTGATAACGAAGTAGGTCTTGCCGTTCTCTACTTTCTTCTCGATGACATTGGCATCCTTGCCGTGCTCATAGCACCACTCTGAGACAAGCTTGCGGTTCTGCATGTGTGCCTCGGTGACATCCTTACCCAACTCCACGCGAGCCAGCTGTGACATCATACCGTTGCGGATATAGGAGCAATACTCGGCCTTATAAGCCTCGGCATCGGGCATCACGCCCAACTCTACCATCCTCGGCTCGGCCAGGAAATACAGGCCAAAGAGGTCGGCACGGGCTTCCTCCAAAGTGGAGCTAAATTCCTTCAAGGCACCAGGCTGTGTGCCAGGCAACAGCTTGCCCGAACCGTGACCCAAGCACTCGTGCAGGTTGGTGTGGACCACATCGGCATCGGAGCCGTATTTCTTGCAGAGGTCGACTTCCTCCTGCGAGTAGGCAAACTCCTTGAGGGCACTCCTCGGGCATTCGTCGGCGGCCTTGTCGTAGGCTTCCATCAGGTTGGTGATGGTCACCGACTTGGAGCCGTAGTCCTTGCGGATCCAGTCGGCATTGGGCAGGTTGATGCCAATCGGGGGCGAGGGGAAGCAGTCGCCACCCAGCGTGGTGACAATGATACTCTTGGCCGACACACCTTTGCACTCCTCTTTCCTGAAGCGCGGGTCAACGGGCGAGTGATCCTCAAACCACTGGGCGTTCTCGCTGATGGTGTTGGAACGCACGGTAGCTTCAAGGTCCTTAAAGTCGACGATAGCCTCCCAAGTGGCTTTCATACCCATCGGGTCGTTGTAGTCCTCAATGAAGCCGTTCACGAAATCAATATGCGAAAGGGAATCCTGCACCCAGGCGATGTTGTATTCATCCCAAATCTTTAGGTCGCCCGTGGTGTAATAGTCGATAAGCTTCTGCGTATACTTGCGTTGGCTATCGTTCTCCGCCACCTCATTGGCCTTCTGCAGCCAGCCGATGATGGCTTGAATGGCCTCGCCGTAAAGACCGTCGGCCTTGTACACATCTTCATAGATCTTGCCATTTTCCTTCACCAGCTTGGAGTTCAGTCCGTAGCTGATGGGCGTGGCATCGTTGGGCTTGCGCATCTTGTTGTAGAAGGCTTCCACCTCGGCCTTTTTGATGTCGCCCTCATAGAAGTTCACAGCCGAATTGGCGATGATGTCACCCTCGCTGCTGCGGCGAACCTTGTACAATTCTTTGTCAAAGACCACGGGCGTCAGGAAGGCAATGAAGTCGTCCACCGTCTCGCCTTCGTTAAGCGGAAGCAGGTTGGCATCGCTGCCCTTCACCAAGTCGGCAAAATAGGCCTCGCTAATCTCAGGGAAGAACTTGTCCTCGGCATAATGGTGATGGATGCCGTTGCTGAAGAAAATGCGTTTGGCATACACCACGAAGTTCTGGAAATCAGCGCATTCGCGGTCACCTTGATAGGAGTTCAGCACGGCCTCGACGGTCTTACGAATCACCAGATTATACTTGAAATTCTGGTCGGCGAGAATGTCGCGACCACACTTGGCGGCTTCACCCAAATAATAGATGTAACTCTTTTGTTGCAACGTCAGTTGATCCCAATCTGGGATTTGGTAACGCATGATCCTCAAGTCGGCGAACTCGTCCACCAGATACTTGAATTCCTCTTTGGGCTGAGGTTGTTCGGCGGGTTTCTCCTCTTTCGGGGCGCAGCCCACCAATGCGGCAGCCATTCCAATGTAAATCATCAGTTTTTTCATTTATCAGTTGGTTATTATTAAGTTAGAATATGCAAAAAAAACATAACACGGGCCCTTCGACAGGCTCAGGGACCCATGGTTTCGCGTCACTTATACAAATCTCCTGGCGTATAGATGTCAAACGGAGGCATTGTAGTGGGGTCAAGATTCTTATAGGTGCCGTCAACCTGGAGTCTTTCCTTGCCGTAGACATAATGGCGACAGAACCACAAGAGGTCATCCACCGTCAGCGGACCACCCATAGCCACGCTGTGGCCATAGCCCTCGAAACGACGGGCAAAATAGGGATAGTCGAACTTCTCGAAACGCTTCACCAAGGCATCCGTCCCATAGAAGCCCATCTTCATGAACGAAATCTGCTTATAAGGCACCAACCTGTCGGCCATACCGTGATACATCATCGTTGGGGCTGGTGCATGGTTACGATACTGCACCTTGCCTTCATTCGAGAAGATGGCTCCCGCATACGACACCACGCCTGCCAAGCGGAAGTCTTCAGGCAAAATGTTAGCATTGAGATAGCCATTGCACAACGTGTAGTCCGTCTGCAAAGAGGTGATGGCACCCGCACTGGAGCCGACCATGATCATCCAGTCTTTGTTCACTTTTAGTTCAGCAGCATGTTCGAGAAGATAAGCTATGGCTGAAATAGCATCCTCAGTGGCCATGTCAATGGCAATTTTGAGCGGCTCTGTATTGAAAACGCCTAGGTTTTTGGCACCCTTAAGGCCCAAACGGTAGTCAATGGCAGCCACTTGGAAACCTTCGTCAACCAATTGCTTGAAATAACCTTTCTCAAAGTCTCCGTCGCGATGACCACCAATGAATCCGCCACCGAAGACATAAACCACGCAGATAGTGCTATCGTGAACCTTTTCAGGCGTATAAAAATCAAGATAGAGCTGCAAAGTATCACGCTCGGCATATTGGTAGGTCTTCATGTCCTGGCCAAAGGCCATCATGCCAGCGAGGAGAACCGTTAATAGTAAGGTTAGCTTTTTCATTGTTGATGAGTTTTATAGTATTCTTTCAGGAACTCAGGCAGCTGGCGCAAGGCGGCTTGTTCGCGCCATTGCTTTCTCACCTCTTGGGCAGGCACACCGAAGACGGCCTTGCCCGGCTCGATGTTCTTGTCGACGGCGGAGGTGGCCAAGACCACAGCACCCGTGCCGATGACTAGATCCTTGTTAATGCACACACGGCCCCAAAGAATGACGTCATCCTCGATGCGTGTCACACCAGCGATGGCGGCATGGGCACCGATGAGGCAGTTATGACCAATGTAGCTGTCGTGACCAACTTGGCAGTGGTTGTCCATCTTGGTGCCGCTTTCGATGATGGTGTCGGAGGTGACGCCACGGTCGATGCTGCACAAAGCACCGATTTCCACATCATCGGCGATGACCACACGGCCGAAGGACTCAAACTTCTTAAAGCCTTCGTTGCGACGTTGGAAATAGTAACCATCCGCCCCGATGACACTGCCTGAATGGATGATGACATTGTCGCCAATCACGCAATGGTCGTAGATGGTCACATTGGGATGGATGAGGCAGTTCTTCCCGATGACGGTATGATGGCCCACAAAACTGCCAGGCATAATCAGCGTGCCCTCCCCTATCTCAGCCGAGTCGCTGATAGGTTGCGTCTGCGGTTCAAAGGGGCGGAAATGCCGCATGATACGGACGAAGGCATCGAATGGGTCAGCATGAAGCAGCAAAGCCTTACCTTCGGGGCATTCCACTTCCTTATTAATAAGTACCACCGTAGCTGCTGAGTTAAGGGCCTTGGCATAGTATTTCGGGTGGTCGACGAAAGTGATGTCGCCCGCTTCCACCTTGTGGATTTCGTTCAGGCCTGTGATAGGGAAATTGGCAGGGCCAATGTATTTAGCGTCAATGAGTTCCGCAATAGCTTTAAGGGTAGTTTTCTTGATTTTCATCGAAATGGTTTTATGAAATGATTTCGCAAAAATACAAAAAAAGCGCAAAGTCAATGACTCTGCGCTTTTTTTATTGACGGCGTAGGCTTAGGCCTTCACGCGTTCGCAATACTCACCCGTGCGCGTGTCAACGCGAATCAGGTCGTCAGTATTGATGAACAGCGGCACACGGACCATGGCGCCCGTCTCAACGGTGGCTTCCTTCAGCGCGTTGGTGGCGGTGTTGCCCTTCTCACCAGGCTCGGTGTAGGTCACTTGGAGGACGGTCTTCACAGGCATTTCGGCGAAGAGGATGGTCTCGGTGCTTGCGTCGACGATGACGTCAACGACGTCGTTTTCCTTCATGAACTTCACGCCCGTGATGTTGTCGCCAGCAATCGGAATCTGATCGTAGGTCTCGGTGTGCATGAAGATATAGTCTTCACCTTCCTTGTAGAGGTATTGGTAAGGACGGTGCTCAACGCGGACATCCTCCAGCTTCACGCCGATGTCGAAACGCTTTTCCAAAACGTTGCCGCTCATCACGTCCTTCAGTTTGATACGCATGATAGTGTTGCCTTTGCCAGGCTTAACATGTTGGAAGTCAATGCAGAAATAAATCTTTCCATCCAGACGGACGGCGCTTCCAATCTTTACATCTTGACTTAACATAGTATTTCAGATTTAATGATTTAAAATTCAAAATTCAATCCCACGAGGGCGAAATGAAGGTGCAAAAGTAGTGTATTTCAGGAAAATGGCAAAGGATAATCGAAAAAATTCTTTTTCACATGCCATATTTTTGTAATTTTACGGCCAAATTCTAAATCTATTTCGTTATGAGAAAATCCAAACTATTCCTGTTAGCCATGATCACCTGTTCTATCGTATCGTGCAACACACAAAAACCAGAAACTGAAGCTAAAGGCCAAGACAAAATCGGCCCTACAGAGCTTACCCTGCAGTCAGACATTATGACGCCCGAAGTGCTGTGGAGCATGGGCCGCATCGGCGAATACAGCATCTCGCCCGACCATTCACAGATTGTCTACAACGTGACCTACTACAGCGTGCCCGAAAACCGCAGCGGCTCCACCTTGTATATAATGAATGCTGACGGCAGCAACAATCGCGTGCTTTCCAACTCCAACCAAAGCGAATACAGCCCGCAATGGCGTCCTGATGGCAAGAAGATCGGATTCCTCTGCCCCAACGACGACGGCGTCATGCAACTCTGGGAAATCAACCCCGACGGCACAGGCCGCCAATGCGTCTCCAACGAGGCCGACGACATCAACGGCTTCCTCTATTCGCCCGACTTCCAGCAGGTGCTCTTCACCAAGGAAGTGAAGCTGAAAGAGACCGTGGCCGACATCTATCCCGACCTCGACAAATCCTCGGGCCGCATCAACCATGACCTGATGTACCGCCACTGGGATCAATGGGTCGACACCTACGGACACATCTTCGTGGGTAACTTCAGCAGCGGCAAGATTGAAAACGCCTTCGATGCCATGAAGGGTGAGC
>JAEEGF010224974.1_pt1 | contig 22896 bp, 23 predicted proteins | sample 9134171 | NCBI WGS metagenome assembly JAEEGF01 (sample SAMN16246542, study PRJNA631951) | gut metagenome | biome: gut microbiome; feature: rumen; material: AP-attached | host: Bos | place: Iran: Karaj | collected 2018-10
GGGTGGAAAGATCGGTTTGTTCGGTGGTGCCGGCGTAGGTAAAACCGTACTTATCCAGGAGCTTATCCACAACATCGCTACAGAGCATGGTGGATATTCAGTATTCACAGGCGTAGGTGAGCGTACTCGTGAGGGTAATGACCTGTATTATGAAATGAAAGAATCAGGCGTTATCGACAAGACCTGCATGGTTTTCGGTCAGATGAACGAGCCACCAGGAGCCAGAATGAGAGTTGGTCTTACTGGACTTACAATGGCTGAGTACTTTAGAGATAAGGGTGGAAAGGACGTGCTTCTTTTCATCGATAACATCTTCCGTTTTACTCAGGCTGGTTCAGAGGTTTCAGCCCTCCTTGGTCGTATGCCTTCAGCCGTTGGTTACCAGCCAACACTTCAGACAGAGATGGGCGCTCTTCAGGAGCGTATCACATCTACTAAAAACGGATCTATTACATCGGTTCAGGCTGTATATGTTCCTGCCGATGACTTAACAGACCCTGCTCCAGCAACAACATTTGCTCACTTGGATGCTACTACAGTTCTTGAGCGTTCTATCGCCGAGCTTGGTATTTATCCAGCTGTAGATCCACTTGGTTCTACATCTCGTATCCTTGACCCACGTATTGTTGGTCAGGAGCATTTTCAGGTAGCACGTGGTGTTCAGGAGATTTTACAGAAATACAAAGAACTGCAGGATATCATCGCCATCCTTGGTATGGATGAGCTTTCAGAAGAGGATAAACTTGTTGTTAACCGTGCTCGTAAGATTCAGAGATTCTTGTCACAGCCATTCTTCGTAGCTGGTCAGTTTACTGGTCTCGAAGGAAAGTATGTGCCAATAGCTGAGACAGTCCGCGGCTTCAAGGAGATTCTTGAAGGTAAGCATGATGATATTCCAGAGAGTTACTTCCTCAATGCTGGTACAATCGACGAGGTTCGTGCCAAGATGAATGCAAAGTAATAGGAGGTGGCTTTGATGGCAGATAACACCTTTAAGGTTTCAATCATTACGCCTGAGCGGAGCTTCTATGAAGGAGAGGCAACAATGGTTGAATTCAATACAGTTGAAGGTGAGATAGGTGTCTTACCAAAGCATATACCACTTACAACTGTTATTGCGCCGGGCATTTGCACCATTACCGAGGTGGAAGGTCAGAAGAAGGCAGCTATTCATGCGGGTCTCGCTGAGGTGCTTCCAGACAAGGTTACACTGCTTGCTGAAATAGCAGAGTGGCCTGAGGAAATCGATGTGGAGCGTGCTAAAAGCGCAGAAGAGAGAGCAAGAGAGCGTCTTGCTAACAAGGCAGAGGGAATAGATGTACTGCGAGCTGAAATAGCTTTAAAGAAGGCTTTAGTTCGTCAGAACATCAAGGCTTAATCCATTAAAGAGGGGATAAAACCATGTTAGATGCTGATACAAGAAGAGATATCGAAGATTTGAAACGACAATTAAAAATCTACGAGGATGAAGAGCTTCAATTGCTTAAGGAGTTAGAGACTTGTCGGGCTCGTAAACTGGAAATAACCACAAAGCTTAAAACCTTAAGTAACGACAATAAATACCAAGAGGATATGTTGGCTAAGGTCTATCAGCAACGACATGGCGCAAAGCCAATGTCTAAAGATGAATAATGGTTCATATTATTGGCACCGCTTTTGCGGTGCCTTTTTTATTTGAGACAAGGTTTATGGTATAATCCTATTTAGTTTAATCGAAAAAAGGAGTGAAAACCTATGGGAGAGAGACTTACAAAAGGTGATATAGAAAAAATCCAGGCAGAGATAGATGAAAGAAAGCTGGTGCTTCGTCCAAAGCTTTTAGAGGAAGTAAAAGAGACTAGAGCCCAGGGTGATCTTTCAGAAAACTTTGAGTATCATGAGGCAAAACGCGCCAAGAATATGAACGATAGCCGCATCCGCTACTTAGAGAAGATGCTTAAGTTTGCTGAGGTAGTAGATGACAGCAGTGCAGATGACGAGGTAGGAATTAACAATACAGTTACAATCTACATCCCAGAGGACGACTGTGAGGAAACCTACAAGCTTGTAACCAGCATCCGTGGCAACTCACTTAAAGGGCTTATTTCCATAGAATCTCCGCTAGGAGCTGCGATACGTGGCAAACATGTGGGAGATAAAGTTATGGTAAAAGTAAACGACGATTATTCCTACGAAGTAGAGATTAGGTTGATTGACAAGTCAACAACAGACGAGGATGACAGAATAAAGAGATACTAGAATAGTATTTACCTATAAGAAATGGTATATTTATTATAGATTTTCTATGAGAAAATGGGGTGAGAATAATGGTGCATAGTTTCAATCATTCTGATATTGCAAGAAACGATTTTATGCTTAAGGGTGCTCTTGCCAGAGAAGGATACGATTGGTGGTGGCATAGCTTCACTGGTCATAACAAGGCAACAGGTGAGGAAAAGGCTTTCTTTATCGAGTTTTTCACAATTAACCCTGAGCTAGGTGGCGACGAGCCAGTGTTTGGCCAGCTTCCAGAGAATAAAGCAGCAGGCAAAAAGCCATCCTATATGATGGTGAAGGTAGGCTGCTGGGGAGAGGGTGCAAAGCAAATGCACCGTTTCTTTGGATGGAATCAGGTTAATGTTAAGGAAGATGTACCATTCCTCATAAGTGCAGAGGATTGTTTCTGCTCTGAGACCCGCACACTTGGTATGGTAGAGGTTACTGAGGAGCAGGCCGAGGCTCATCCAGAGTGGATGTGCCAGGCAGGCAAGATGGTCTGGGATCTAAATATTGAGAAGCAGATTGCTTTCAACGTAGGTTACGGTGCTGGCTGGGCATCCCGTGAAATAGAGGCATTTGAAATGTTCTGGCATGCTGAAGGCATGAAGACATTATTCTCAGGTTCGGTTATACTAGATGGCGTTGAATATGAAGTTAGCCCAGATAACTGCTATGGTTATGCAGATAAAAACTGGGGCAAGGATTTCACCTCTCCATGGGTGTGGCTGGCAAGCTCTCATCTTAAGAGCAAGATATCAGGCAAATGGCTTGAAAACAGCGCATTTGATATTGGAGGCGGACGTCCAAAGGTTCGTACAGGACTTACATTTGACAATGTTATCCTTGGAGCATTTTGGTACGAAGGTCAGGCATTTGAGTTTAATTTCTCCAGATTTTGGACTCTTACCAAGACCAAGTTTGATTGCAAAGAGGGTAAAGACAAGCTAATTTGGAAGATAGTTCAGGAGACTCCTCTTGCAAAGCTAGAGGCAGAATTTACCTGCAAAAAAGATGACATGCTTCTTATCAACTACGAGGCCCCAAATGGCCAGAAGCTTCATAACAGGCTTTGGAATGGTGGCAATGGAGTAGGAGAGATAAAGCTATACAGAAAAGTCCTTAAGACAAAGGAAAATAACAAACGTAAAGCCAGATTCAAATGGGAGCTGGTGGATGATATGGAAGCGTACAACATCGGCTGTGAGTTCGGTGAATACGATAAATAAGTTTTAGTTAGGAGAATAAGAATATGGCAGTTTTAAGTAATTGTAAGCCAGAGAGAGTATTTCATTATTTCGAGGAGATTTGTGGTATTCCACATCCTTCTTATCACGAAGAAAAGATTAGTGCATACCTTGTAGAATTTGCAAAGTCACACAATCTTGAATATTACACAGATGATTTATATAACGTAATCATGATTAAGGAAGCATCAGAGGGAATGGAGAATGCAGCTCCTATCATCCTTCAGGGCCATATGGATATGGTTGCCGAGCAGGATCCAGACTGCACAAAGGATATGCTTACAGAGGGCTTAGACCTTGAGGTTGTAGACGGTTATGTTACAGCAAAGGGTACTACTCTTGGTGGCGATGACGGTGTTGCTGTTGCTATGGCACTTGCTCTTTTAGAGGACGAGACACTTAAGCACCCACGACTTGAGGTTATTATCACAGTTTCAGAAGAGGTTGGAATGGAAGGTGCAGCAGGCATCGATGTTTCAATGCTTAAGGGTCGCAAGCTTTTAAATCTTGACTCAGAAGAGGAAGGACATTTCCTTGCTGGCTGTGCAGGCGGTTGCAGAATGGAGCTTGAATATCCATTTAAGAAGGAGCAGGTAAAGGGCGCACTTCTTTCAGTTGAGGTAAAGGACTGCAAGGGTGGTCACTCAGGTACAGAAATCGACAAGGGTCGTGCAAACGCAACATATATGGTAAACAGAATCCTTGCAGCAGCTTTAGAGAAGAGCCAGCTTTGCATGGTAGAGTTTATCGGCGGAACAAAGGACAACGCAATTCCACGTGCTACATCAGCAAAGGTTGTTGCTAGCCTTGATGCGCTATCAGCAATGGAAGCTGAGGCAGCTGCTATTAAAAACGAGTATGCTGTTACAGACCCAGATATGAAGATTGAGATTAAAAACGAAGGCAATGTAGTAGTTGATGGTGTAAATGCCGCTGACACTACTAGAATGATTCAGCTTCTTTCAGCTATGCCAGACGGTGTTCAGGCAATGAGCCATGATATCGAAGGTCTTGTTGAGACATCATTAAACCTTGGTATTCTTTCACTTAAGGAGGACGGTCTTAACTTCTCTTGCGCACTTAGAAGCTCAGTAGATAGCGCTAAGGAAGCTCTCATGAGAAAGGTTACTATGGTAGGAAATGCATTTGGTTGCAAGATTTCTACACATGGTCAGTATCCAGCATGGGAGTACAAGAGAGATTCTTCATTCAGAGATGAGCTTGTAGCTTTATATGAAGAAATGACAGGTGATAAGGCTATCGTTGAGACACTTCACGCTGGTGTTGAGTGTGGTCTTTTAGCTTCAAAGCTTGAAGGTCTTGATGCAGTTTCAATCGGACCAGAAATGCACGATATTCATACTCCAAAGGAGCGTCTTGGTATCGCTTCTACAGAGAGAATATACAATTATGTAAGAAGAGTTATAGAGGAAAGTAAATAATTAATTTCAAATGGGGATTCTTACTTAGGAAGGAGAGGGACTATGTTTAGAATTGGAATGCTAACAAGTGGCGGTGACTGCCAGGCTCTTAATGCAGCAATGCGAGGCGTTGTAAAGGGACTTGCGGCAAATGTTAAGGACCTTGAGGTGTACGGTTTCTTTAATGGTTACAAGGGTCTTATCTACGGAGATTACAGGCTACTTACCAATCAGGATTTCTCAGGTATTTTAACACGTGGTGGCACAATCTTAGGCTCCAGCCGTCAGCCATTTAAACTTATGCGTGAACCAGATGAGAACGGGCTTGATAAGGTAGAGGCTATGAAGTCTAATTACTACAAGCTTAATCTTCAGTGTCTGGTTATCCTAGGCGGCAATGGCACACAAAAGACAGCAAACCTCCTTAGAGAAGAGGGTCTAAACATTATCCATCTTCCTAAGACTATTGATAATGATATTTATGGCACTGATTTTACCTTTGGTTTCCAAAGTGCCATCGATATCGCATGTAACACCATCGACTGTATCCACACTACAGCCTCTTCCCACAGCCGTGTATTTATCGTAGAAGTTATGGGACACAAGGTAGGCTGGCTTACACTTTATGCAGGTGTGGCTTCCGGTGCAGATATCATTCTGCTTCCAGAGATTCCTTACGATATTAAAAAGGTTATCAAGGCCATCAACCACCGTGCAGAAGAAGGCAAAGGCTTTACAATTTTAGCTGTTGCTGAGGGTGCTATTTCAAAAGAGGATGCCAAGCTTTCAAAGAAGGATTACAAGAAAAAGCTTGAGACCTCTAAGTATCCATCAGTTTCTTATGAGATTGCAGAGCGCATTCAAAAGGAAACTGGTATCGAATGTAGAGTCACAGTGCCAGGTCACATGCAGCGAGGCGGCAGCCCAGATCCATATGATAGAGTTCTTTGTACTCGTCTTGGTTCTGCAGCTGCACAAGCTATTATGGATGGAGATTATGGCAACATGATTGCTATGGTAGATGGCAAGACAAAGAGAGTTCCACTTGAAAAGGTAGCAGGCAAGCTTAAAATGGTAGAGCCTGATTGCCAGATGATACAAGAAGCTAAGCGAATAGGTATTAGCTTCGGCGACTAAAAAGATTAAGGGTAGGTAATTGTTATGTCCTATATGGCATTATATAGAAAGTTCAGACCGCAGGTATTTGATGATGTAAAGGGTCAGGACCATATTGTAACCACATTGAAAAACCAGGTTAAAGCTGATCGTATAGGACACGCATACCTATTTACAGGTACTAGAGGTACAGGAAAGACTACTGTTGCTAAAATATTAGCCCGCACTATCAACTGCAAGAATCCAAAGGAAGACGGCAGTCCTTGTATGGAATGTGATATGTGCAAGGCTATCGCTGCAGGCAATACAGTAGATGTTATAGAAATGGATGCTGCTTCTAACAACGGTGTAGACAGCATTAGACAGATTGTAGAGGAGGTGGAGTATCCTCCACAGATGGGTCGCTACAAGGTGTACATCATCGATGAGGTGCACATGCTTTCAAAGCCTGCATTTAACGCCTTGCTTAAGACCCTTGAGGAGCCACCTTCTTATGTTGTGTTTATTTTGGCTACCACTGAGGTCCATATGATTCCTATCACAATCCTCAGCCGTTGCCAAAGATATGATTTTCATCGTATTTCAATCGCAACTATTCAGGCCAGATTACAGGAGCTTCTTGATAAAGAAGGAGTTCAGGCGGAAGAAAAGGCACTTCGCTACATTGCAAAGGCAGCAGATGGTTCCATGCGTGATGGACTTAGCTTGCTAGACCAGTGTATCGCCTTTTATATTGGCCAGACCTTAACCTACGATAATGTGTTAAAGGTTCTTGGAGCAATCGATACCGAGGTGTTCTCTAGATTGCTTCGCCATGTAATAGATGGCAATGTGACAGGCTGTGTTTCTATAGTTGAGGAAATCATGACACAGGGTCGTGACTTGAATCAGTTTGTTACAGATTTTACATGGTACTTGAGAAATATGATGCTCATTAAAAGCTCGGATGATATGGAGGATGTGCTAGAGATTTCCTCTGACAATCTGGCTCTTTTAAAGGAAGAGGCCCAGATGGTTGACATCCAGATACTTATGAGATACATTCAAGTACTGTCAATACTTTCAAACGATATTAAGTACGCTAGCAACAAGCGAGTGCTTATAGAAATTGCTTTGATTAAGCTTTGTAAGCCAGAGATGGAGCAGGACATTTCTGCTCTTAACAATAGAATGGCAAACCTTGAAAAGAAGGTTGAAAAAGGTGTTCAGGTGGTAATGACAAGCCCTGCACCAGGACAGGCGCCTATACCCAGTACAGCACCTGTAAAAAAGGAGCCACTTCCAGCAGCAGTGCCAGAAGAGGTAAAGCAGGTAGCCAGTAGATGGGGCCAGGTCATTGGCAAGATGCCTACAAACATTAAGATGTATCTTAAGGATGTAAGCAATGTGACTGTTAATGAACAGGGCGAGCTTTTGCTTATATTTGACCAGCCATTAGGTTCAGATAGAATCTCAGGTGATTTCGTTAACAGACCTGAGGTAATCGAGGTAATCGAGGCCACCATTGAAGAGATGGTAAAAAAGAAAGTAGCAGTTAAAGTAGAAATTAATTCCAGCGGAGTAAGCTCTCAGGATACTAAAACTGATGTAAGAGATTTCTTTGCAAGTGTAGGAATTGATATAGAGCAAGACGAGAATTAGGAGGATTAAAGATATGGGTAAAGGAAGAGGTGGATTCCCAGGTGGCGGTATGCCAGGAAACATGAGCCAGCTTATGAAGCAGGCACAGCGTATGCAGCGTCAGATGGAGGAAGCTCAGGCTCAGCTTGAGGAGACAGAAATGACAGGCACTGCAGGTGGCGGTGTTGTAGAGGTAACAGTTTCTGGAAAGAAGGAAATCACAAAGATTCATATTGATCCAGAAGCAGTTGATCCAGATGATGTAGAGATGCTTGAGGATCTTGTTATGGCAGCTGCTAACGAAGCACTCCGCAAGGTTGATGAAGTAAGCGCAGCTTCAATGTCTAAATTTACTGGTGGATTAGGACTTTAATTAATGGAATATTACAGCAAAGAAATTAGCAACTTAATAGCAGAGCTAAGTGATTTGCCTAGCATTGGAAATAAGTCAGCCCAAAGGCTGGCTTTCCATATATTAGGAATGGATGAAGATAAGGTTAATGACCTGGCCAATGCCATTGTGCAGGCCAGAAAAAACGTCCGTTACTGTAAGGAGTGTTTCACTCTTACAGATGACGAGCTTTGTCCTATCTGCTCTAATCCAAAGCGTAACCATAATCTTATTATGGTAGTGGAAGACACTAGAGACCTGGCAGCCTACGAAAAGACAGGCAAGTTTGAGGGCGTATATCATGTACTTCACGGAGCAATCTCTCCAATGGCTGGCATTGGCCCTGGGGATATAAAGCTAAAGGAACTGATGGTTAGACTTCAAACTAACGACGTAAAAGAAGTCATCGTGGCGACAAACTCCTCACTAGAAGGAGAAACCACTGCAGCCTACATTAGTAAGCTGATTAAGCCTACAGGAATAAAAGTTAGCCGTATCGCATCCGGCGTTCCCGTAGGAGGAAACCTTGAATATATCGACGAAGTAACATTGCTTCGTGCTTTAGATGGAAGAACAGAATTGTAAAATTACCTGCCAGAAGGCGGGTAATTTTTTTTTATATTCGTCCGAAATATAAAATGTACATCAATAAATCCTGGAGGAATTTTATGCAAATAGAAGCACTCAAGGTAACGGATTACATTAAAACAGAAGGTACAGACGACAAACATTTTGGTGTAGGTACCAGCGGTATCAAGGACGATAACAAAGCAAATTATTCAAAAGAACTTAGATCATTATCTGTAGATAATGCTTTTTATGATAGCAAAGGAAAGATGACTGATGAGGATTTCATGAAGGACATGAATGAGGCATCAGCTCTTGGCATGTCTACAGTTAATAAGGTGAAGAATATTGAAAGAGCTTGGGATGATGAAGCCACAGCCAAGGTAAGAGAGGATGGACATAATCCAATGGATATGGAACCAGAAGCTCTAATTACAGTTGTGGACGAAATCAAAATGAATTTGGCAAAGGCGGGAGCGGACATTTCAAAGATGGGTGGCCTGTCTGACGCTGAAATCGAAGCCATGTCATCATCTATTGCTCAGGCAGTAGAAATGACAAGTGGTATTTCAGAGACTCTTCCAATAGAGACACAGGCTTACCTTGTAAAAAATGAATTGGAGCCTACCATTACAAATATTTATAATGCAACCTATTCTGCTCCAGAGACCACAAAGGAAGCTATGTCTGATGAAGACGTAATCAGTCTTCTTGAAAAATTAGGCGACAAACTTGATTCACTTATAGATGAAATCGAAGGTGAACAAACTCAGTCTGCGCAAATAATGACACCGGACCAGTTAAAGGATACGGTGGCAGCCATGATGAAGCAAGATGTTCCTGTAACAAAGGAACATCTTGAATACATGGCAAGGCTAGGTGAGTTTGAAAAACCTGCAGAAGAGGATATCGTAAATGCGATAACCGACATTGTGGCTGAAGGCAAGGAGCCAACAGAGGCTTATTTGCTTCCAGGTTATTCGCTGATGGACCAGGCGAAAAAGACCTTTGAAGAGGTTATGGCAATGGACCCATATGCTCTTCCTACTGTTACAGCCCAGCGTCAGCTTACAGAAATCCAGCTTACAATGACAGTGGAAGCTACATTTACCATGATGAAAAATGGTGTAGATGTAAACACAAGGGATTTATCTGATCTGTTAGACAAGCTAAAGCTACAGGAGACAAATCTTCTTCAGATATTAATGAAGGCTGAAAATGGCCAGGCCACTACTGATAATGTAAACCTTTATAAGCAGGTTATGAATGAGATGGCGGACATTCAGTCTGCTCCTGCCGCCATGTTTGGAAGGTTTACAAATATTGGCGCAGAAACCTTCTCCTATGTTCATGAAGTATCTGTTTCTGTTACTGCACAGTACCAAAAGATGGAAATGACATACGAAGCAGTAGGAACAGAAGTAAGGGCTGATTTAGGAGATAACATTAATAAAGCCTTTAGAAACGTAGATGATATTTTGGCTGATATTGGTATGGAAGCTACAGAGTCCAGCCAAAAAGCAGTACGTATCCTTGCATACAACCAGATGGAAATTACAGCTGAGTCTGTAACTACCATGAAGGCAAACACCGAAATGGTGGCTAGAACCTTCAAATCCATGTCACCGGCGGTTGTTGCGGAAATGATTAAACGTGGCAGTAATCCACTTGATATGACTATGAATGAGCTAAAGGAAAAAGCGGAAGCCATCAAAGCAGAGCTTGGCAGTGATAGCGATGATGAGGGATTTGCTAAATTCCTTTGGAAAGCAGAGCATACAGCTGACATATCCCAGGAGCAGCGTGATGCGTATATTGGCGTGTACAGACTTCTTCATCAGGTGGAAAAGTCTGATGGAGCAGCAATCGGCGCGTTGATAAGTCAAGGAACAGAAGTAACCCTTCGCAACCTTATGACAGCAGTTCGTTCTAGCAAGCACACAGGACGTGACTACGAAATAAACGATAAGTTTGGCCAGCTTGATGAAATGGTTGTAAAGGACTTATCAATTACAGAGCAGATCGAAAAGGTATTTTTAACAAATAGATGTAGGGATGCCAAGGAAGCTATGACTCCAGCAAAGATGGCAGGATATGGTGAGGATGTGCTCCTTGAAATGAATCCTGATGAGTTTGCTACTGCTATGGAAGCTAGTAATGATGAAGCATCAGAAAAAGCTTATAACCAGTATGTAACAAATCAGTTAAAGGAAGCCTTTGCCGAAGATGAAAAGGTAGCTTCGATTTTAGATAGCTACAATCTACCTCATTCTGCAAACATGATTAGCGCAGTAAATGCAATGGTAGAAAATAACGGTAAGGTCTTCAAGGATATGTTTGGCAGATTGTCAAAGCAGGAGAACGTAGATATCCATGATTTAATAGAAGAAACCTATAAGAAATTTATGGATGCCTGCAATAACCCTGAGGATATGGCAGATGCCGAGGAGGCCTTAGGCGTCCTTGCAGAAAATGTTATGAAGACCATGATTACCACCGAGGATGTTCGTTCTATAGATATGGACGGCATGAAGATGGTAATTGAGCAAACAAAGGCAATGAAGGAAATGGCCACTACAGGTGAGACCTACCATATTCCTATTATGGTAAATGACGAAGCAGGAAATATGAGTCTTCGTATCGTACGAGGAAACGGACAGTCTGGTCTTATAAGAATGGCCCTTTACTTAGAATCTACAAGCACAGTTCAGACTACCTTCCGCTATGAGGCAGGCTCTGTTAATGCCAATGTGGAATTTGAAACTGCAGACATGCGAGATGCATTTGAAAAGCATAGAGAAAAAATCGAAGAAGAAATGAAAAGAAATACAGGCTTCGACTTTAGCTTTTCGTTTACAAAGGCAGCAGGAATTAGTGCAGAGGACATTTACAACTGGCAACTGGGTAACTTCGTAAATACGAATTCAAAAGAAAATGAAATCCAGACAAACGCCTTATATTCAATAGCTAGAAGCTATATAAATGTAGTTGCTGAAATGTTCTAGGGAATGTTCGATTAAGAAAAAAATGGTATGACCGATAATAATGTTGTAAGGACATGGAAGACCTGACAATTAAATACCACCGCACGGATGCTTGATAAGTTAACGGCTTTAGGAGGCGACAATATGAGAATCAACAACAACATGTCAGCGGTGATTACAAATAATCAACTTCTTGGTACTGAAGGTTCCCTTGCAGATGTAATGGAAAAATTAAGCTCAGGCTTTAGTATCAATCACGCTTCGGATAATCCATCCGGCATTGCAATCGCAGGTAAAATGCAGGCGCAGATTGAAGGCCTGGCACAGGCGTCAACCAATGGTAGTGACGGAATTTCAGTACTTCAAACAGCAGAAGGTGCTCTAAACGAAGTTACAGACATGATTCAAAGAATGAGAGAACTTTCTGTTCAGGCTGCCAACGGCACCAACTCAGACTATGAAAGAGAAACAATTCAAAAAGAGTTAGATTCCCTTTTAGAGGAAATTGATCGTATCGCAGATACAACTGAGTTCAACAATATCAATCTGCTTAATGGTTCTTTGGACAACAGAACATATGCAGAGCATGCAACCCGTATACAGACAACAAAGGCAGTTCCAGCTGGAGTATACCAGCTTACTATTACAAAGGCTTCAAAAAGAGCGGAAGTTTCCACAACAGGACCTTGGCCAGAAACACTTCCTATGTCAGGAACTATTTCATTAAACGGCAGAGGAATTGAGCTTCACGAAGGTATGAGCCGAGTGGCTGTTTACGAAGCAATGCGTGATGTATGCGAAAAGGGTGCAGCAGTTTTATCAAACCCAAGCGAAACAGAACCAATGACAATAAGCTCCTATAAATATGGAGCAAAGGCAGATTTAAAGATTGATTTTTCTTCTATGGAATTTGCACAGGCTCTAGGCTTTGATGCAACAGAGGTAGAAAGTGGAGCAACAATACACCTTGTAGGAGAAGATGCTGAGATTAACTTAAACAAGGACCCAGCAGTTTCAATGTTTGGACCACAGGCAACCTATAGAGTAGATGGAAATCACATTATCGTAAGTGATACAAAAGGCTTTGAAATGAGCTTTTTAGCTGAAGCAGGATATCAGGCTGATGCAACAGGAACTCCACCAGTTGATGGAATAATTAATTTTAACGTAACTGACATCGGTTCAATGACACTCCATGTAGGAGCCAATAAGGGTCAGAACATGGAGGTAAGAATCGCATCAGTTACCACAGAATTTATGTACATCGATGACCTTAGTGTAACAAGAGTAAGAGGTCCAGAGGATGCACTAGATTCACTGACAGAGGCACTGAATTATGTTACCGGGGTCAGATCCCAGTTAGGTGCCTATGAAAACAGACTGGAGCATACAACAAAATCTCTTGATACAACAGAAGAGAACATGACTTCAGCTATTTCTCGAATTGAGGATGCAGACATGGCTACAACCATGGTTGAATATACAAAGCTAAATGTATTAGAGCAGGCTGGTACATCAGCCTTGGCACAGGCCAACGAACTTCCACAGTTAGCATTACAGTTACTACAGTAACAAAGAATGAAGAGATGCCTTAATAGGAGTAATATTTAATGAACAGAGATATGATTTCGGCTTTTACCTTGAAAATAGCTTCTAGCAATGGATGTGGTTTAATTTCCATTTTGTATGAAATATATGAAGAGTACGAAAAGGAAGCGCTAGAACAATTTAAAGCTGGGCACGTAGACCAAGCAACCGCAGCCCTTAGCAAATGTGGCGAGGTTGTTGGACACCTCCAGAGGGATTTGAATTTTGATTATAAGGTAAGCTCAAATCTGTACGCGCTGTACGATTACGTAAAGCGATGCGTTGCAAGATCCATATATAGGGCAGATTCTGAAGGACTACTAGAAGCAAAACAAGTAATGGATGAACTAGGCGAAGCATTTAGACAGTTGGCTTTAGAGGACACGTCAGCACCAATTATGCAAAATACCCAGCAGGTACTTGCAGGAGCAACATATGGCAGAAGCTCCTTGAATGAAAGTATCATGGGCGACCAGTTATCTAGAGGGTTTTGGGCATAATTTAACAGGCTAATTACATAAAAGAGACCTTAAGCAATTGAGGTCTCTTTTTTTAATGTAATAGACAGCGTTTTGTTGTAAAAGATTAATACACAAATTTGTAACGTGCGCGATTTGATTGTACGAAATTAATGAAAATCATTTAAGTGATTATGACGAACATTTGACTATACACAAATTGTAGTTATAACCCAGGCCCCCGGGATTTATAATCTTCCTTCGGAAAGTGAGGTGAAGAAAACGCAGAGATTCTTGATCTGGAGTATTTTGACCGTGGCGACAGTTTTTGACGCCAGATCATACACCATTCCAAATCAACTTATAGTCCTGGGCTACCTGGCAGGATTGATTACAAACTTGACAAGCCAAGGAATAAAAGGAATTGCACACTTTTTAATAATGGCAATATGGCCCATAGGCTTACTGATGCTGCTATATATATGTGGTAAGTCAATGGGAGCAGGAGATATAAAGCTGTTTTCTGTTATGGCAACCCTGGTGGGGGTATCAGCTACATTAAATACCTTTATACTCTCGGTGATTCTTGCTGGAATTACCATCCTAGTCATAAGCCTTTATGAAGGGCAATTGCTTAGAAGAAAACTTCATTATTCTTACTATATGACAGCTGCGTTTTTTTGCCTGCAGTGGATTTAAGAAATGATGGAGGATTAATAAATGAAAAATTTGGAGATTGCATTATGTGATATTGATGATAGCTACATAATGAAATTTGCATCATACCTTATGGAAAAAAGTGAGGCCAGCATTCATATATTTACATCGACAGAAGGCTTTTTTGAAGATGAAGGTAACTATGACCTGGCCATTATGTCAGAGGATTTTAGAGAGCTTTGTGACTTTAAATCTAAGGGTGTGATAAGACAAAAGTATTTCCTGAGTGAAAATGCAGGTGATGAATCAGAAGATTCAATTTATAAGTACCAATCCGTGGAAGGAATTTTAGAAAAGGTAAACCTGCTAAAGTATGAGTCTGTAAAGAAAAGTATTAATAGTTCTAATAATGAATCTAAACTGATTGGCGTGTATAGTCCAATCGCTCATGAGCTTCAGTTGCCATTTGCTTTGGCGCTGAATCAGGCATATGCAAATCTTGGAAGAGTTTTGTTCTTAGATCTTCAGGAGATTTCTATATTACCTGCCTTTGCAGGAAGCTGTGAAAGAAATCTTATGGATCTTCTATATGAGATTAATACAAATGCAGATGATATTGGTTTTTCATCCTATGTAAAAAACTATATGAACTTTGATTATATTTCACCTTTTTATAATCCAAATGAAATTGGTGAAATAGATGATACTACCTGGCTAGGTCTTTTTGACTGGATTAGAAAGCTAAATTATGACCATGTTGTAGTGCTGTTTGGACGAGTAATAAACGGTTTTACAAAGGTGATGGATGGGTTTGAAAAACTATATGTCTTAACTCAGCCAGGAGACTATTACAAGAAAAGCGTGGAACAGTTTTTAGACTACTTAGAAAGGTTAAATCTCCCTATAGAAATCGAAAATGTCAGCCTTAAGATGACAGCCAAAAATCTTTCTGAGGGTACATATCAACTGGAGGAGCTTTTGCAGGGAAACTTAGGAATGTTTGTCAAAAAGCTAATGAGTATGAACGATCAAAATGAATATTATGGATAATTTAGAAGAAGTTGTTCGACTGGAAGTAATGGATGCCATAGATTTATCCATAGATGTTTCAGACGAAGACATTCACAGATTAATAAGAGAGACAATTATAAAAAAAGGTAAGGAAATATCTATATCCCTAGAAGAAAGAAGGCAAATAGAAAGCCATGTTTTTAATTCCTTAAGGAAGCTAGATGTGCTGGAGGATTTGCTTTCAGACGAAGAAATAACAGAGATTATGATAAACGGACCTGACAATATTTTTATTGAAAAAGCAGGCAAGGTTTTTAAATCTAAGGAAAGATTTTCTTCAGAAGAAAAGTTAAACGATATTATTCAAAGCATTGTTGCTAACAGTAATAAAATCGTAAACGAATCAAACCCAATAGTAGATACCAGGCTGGAGGATGGCTCTAGAGTAAACATAGTGCTAAAGCCTGCTGCGGTAGATTACAGCATCTTGTCCATTAGAAAGTTCCCAAAGGAGCAGATGACAATGGAAAGATTAAAAGGGTACGGCGCCATAGAGGAGGAACAAATACAGTTTTTAAGAAAGCTTGTAATCAGTGGCTACAACATTTTTGTATCAGGCGGAACAGGAAGTGGAAAAACCTCATTTTTAAATGCCCTGGGAGAATTTATCCCAGCAGATGAAAGAGTAATTACCATCGAGGATTCGGCGGAGCTTGCCCTTAAAAGTGTTTCTAACATAGTTAGGCTAGAGGCAAGAAATGCAAATCTCGAAGGCAAAAATGAGATTACCATTCGAGATTTGCTAAAGTCATCCTTACGTATGCGTCCAGACAGAATTATTGTCGGAGAGTGTCGTGGTGCAGAAGCTTTAGAAATGCTACAGGCTTTTAACACAGGCCATGATGGCAGTTTAAGCACAGGCCATAGCAATTCCTGTAAGGATATGTTGTCCCGACTTGAGACAATGGTTTTGATGGGAGCTGAAATCCCACTTGCGGCCATTAGGCAGCAGATAGCATCGGGAATAGATATTATAGTTCAGCTTGGAAGACTTAGAGATAAAAGCAGGAAGCTATTGGAAATCTGCGAAGTCGTTGGGATTAAAGAGGGAGAAATAGAATTAAACCCTCTCTATAGGTATAAGGAAATAAATGAGGTAGATGGAAGGATAATAGGAAAGTGGGAAAAGGTAGGCGACCTGAAAAACATAGAAAAGTTAAAAAGAAATGGCATGTAGATCTAGTGATTCTAGCCCAGGCCTCTCTTTTAACGATTGCTATCGCATTTCTTTTTTATAGATCAATTCTAGGTATCTTTAGTGGCATTTTTATAATTCCCTTTTGGACAAAGCTTATGAATCAGCAGAAAGCTAAGAGCATACATAACAAACTTCTTTTGGAGTTTAAGGAATACATGCTTCTTATCGTTGCAGGTCTGACAGCAGGCTATTCTTTAGAGCGGGCAATCAAACAGTCAGAGAGTGAGCTTACGAAGCTATATCCCAAAAACAGTCTATTACTACCTCATGTACATGTAATGAACCAGAAAATAAGCATGAATGTTCAGCTTGAAAAAGCCTTTATGGAGTTTGCTAAAAGTACAGGCCTTGAGGAGGCAGAAAGTTTAGCTGACATAATCTCCTTTGCAAAAAGAAGCGGAGGAGATTATGGAAAGCATATAAAAGATACAGCGGTAAAAATCCAAGAAAGCATTCAGGTAAAGCAGGAGATTGAAACAATCACAACTGAAAAAAGATTGGAGCTAAAGGTAATGAGTGTAATGCCAATGGGAATATTGTTTTACATAACACTTACCTCTGGTTCGTTTATAGCGCCTCTTTATGGCAACTTATTGGGAAATCTTATAATGACAGCTTGCCTGATTTCATATGGGTTATTGATTCTACTTGGGAGAAAAATAATAGATATAAAAGTTTAAAGGAGTACAGGTGATAGATAAGAAAAAAATAATTATTGCATCAATAATATTAGGCCTGGTTCTTTTGGCATATGACTATTATTACACCAGAACTTCTTTCGATGGAAACTTTTCTAGGCTCTCCCCGGGAAAAGGTCCAAAAAGCGAAAGTGTAATAGCCTATTTTGGTGGAGAAAAAGCTGAGCTTGATGTGGAGATTTCAGACCAGATCCTTAGCGAAAAAAAGCGAGATGAAGCCTTTGACCAGGCTATGAAAGAAATAGATGAAACTTATTTAGGGGAGAATGATAGCCCTGATAATGTCTGCTATGACTTGAATCTAAAGCAAAGCTATGTAGATGGATTAATAATGGCCTACTGGAAGTTTGATAAATTCGGCTTTATCCAAAGTGATGGAAAGCTTGTTTTTGAGGAGATCCCAGAGGATGGAGAAATTATTAACCTTACCTGTGAAATGAGTTATGAAGGGGAAGTGAGGTTATATAGTTTTTCCGTGGTACTATGCCATAAAAGTTTAGAGACTTTAGATGGAAAAATAGATGCTATAAATCAGCAGATTAAAGAAGCTGATAAGTCATCAAGACAAAAGGTAAGCCTCAGCCTTCCTAAAGATGTGAAAGGCCTAAGCTTGACCTATGGAAAAAAGATGAATTTTAGAGGCCTTCAAGTGATGCTTCTTGGAATAGTAACAGCTTTGGCTTTAGAGTATGGCAAAAGAAATGATGAAAAGAAAGCAAGGCTTTTGCTGATAGAAGAAAAGGAAAAGGACTATCCTGCAATAGTTAGTGAGCTTTCGATTTTAATGAGCGCCGGACTAAGCTTCAGGAAAGCCATAGAAAAGATGGCCATTAGATACAGCGCAAAAAGAAGTGCTGGAATAGTAAGGCCTGGTTATGAAGATATGGTTATTACATATAGAAAAATATCTGAAGGTGAAGGAGAGCTTAGGGCTATAGAAGAGCTTGGAAAAAATAGTGATTCAAAGGAGTATAGAAAGCTATCTATGCTTCTTTTACAAAATATAAAAAAGGGTTCAAAGGACCTTTTAGATACATTGGAAAAAGAAGAAAAATATGCCTTTGAGCTTAGAAAACAAAAGGCTATAAAAGCAGGTGAAGAAGCCTCTACAAAGCTTTTAATTCCCATGGGAGGAATGCTTTTTATAGTAATTATAATTCTTGTAGTACCAGCGGTAATGCAAATGAATATTTAGAAAGAGGAATAAAATGAGTTATTTAAAAATAAAGATGAAAATTAAAAATGCCATCCATGATTTTATTCATGAGGAGGATGGAATAGGAACAGTTGAGATGATATTGATTTTGGTTGTACTTATAGGACTTGTGCTGATTTTTAAAGAGCAGCTTACAAATCTTGTAAACAGTATTTTCAAAACAATTAATGAGCAGGCAAGAAGAGTCTAAGTGGCATGAAGAAAAAACTAAAGGCATCATTAACAGTATTCTTTGCTCTGATTATGACTTCTGTAATGACTTTGATGTTTGCAATGGCAGAAGGAATTCGTATATACGAACTAAATATCTTTGCCAAGGAATATATGGATATGTCCATTGAAAGTGCATTCTCGGAATACAATCCCTACCTTTGGAAGAACTATAGAATATTGGCTTTGGATACTAGCACTGAGGTGTTACAGCAAAAAATCATTGAGTACTGCAATGCCAATTCAAATGGTGTAACTGGAACAAATTTTGGAAGGTTGATAGCAGACCAGGTAACTGTTGATAAGTATGGTCTGCTTACAGACGAAAGTGGACAAGCAGTAAAGAGCCTTGGAATAAAAGCTGCAAAGCAGGGGCTTGCAGCCCAGCTGGTAGAAAGCTTTAAAGCTAATGACAATAATCTAAAAAGTATCCCAGTATCATCAGTAAAAGACCAGGCTGAAAATGCAAAAAACTCACTAAATAATGCAAAAGCATCCTTAGAGGAAGCCAAACGAAACAATCCTGATGAAACATATCCTGAGCCAGAAGAGGTTGAGGACAATCCTTTAGATGCTTTTTCAGTTATGAAGGAGGCTTTGGCCAAAGGAGTTCTTTCAGCGGTTGTCCCAGCAGAAAAGCTTTCTGATAAATCTATCAGGCTTGATGAAATGCCATCTCATAGAGTCTTAAATAAAGGTGATGCAACCTATGAGATGGATTTAAATATAGTGGATCAGGCTCTTTTTGTAGACTATCTTTTGACGAACTTTGCATACTATGGTTACGGCAAAAGTGATGGGTTGAATTATGAAATAGAGTATTTGATAAATCAGAAGGCTTCTGATGCTGAGAATCTTGCAGCAGTTGCAACAGAGCTTTTAGCCCTAAGAGAAGGGGCGAACTTTGCAACTATAACTTCAAACAACACAATGCGTAGTCAAGCCAATGCAATTGCTCACACCATAGCAGCCTTTACCATGAACGAAGCCATAATAGAAGCTGTTGCTGTGGGAATTATGGCAGCATGGGCCTTTATAGAAAGTGTTTTAGATGTAAGGCTTCTTTTGGCTGGAGGAAAAATACCTGTCATCAAAACCTTAGATGATTGGACTTCAGATGTATACCATCTGTCCAGCTATCTTGACGTTTCTAAAAAAGCAAAAGAAACTGAAAACGGCATTTCTTATAGAGATTATCTTATGGGCTTTTTAGCCTTGGTGCCAGACAAATCCCTATCAATTAGGGCATGTGATGTGATGGAGGTGGCACTTAATTCCACAGAAGATTATAAAAATTCAAAAGTAGATAATATGTTTTTTACAGCTGATTTTACCATGAGCTTTGTTGGTAAAGAATTATTCGTGGACAGTGGCAGCTATCTTTTAGAAAAGAAAAAATCCATAAGCTATTAAGCAGAAAGGAGGTATAGAAAGGTGTCTTCGAAAAAAACATTCATCCCCATTTGGCCAGTTGCACCTGGCAGACGAGTTTTAATTAAGAAAGGAATATGGTCCACACTTCCTAGAACAGATAATAAAAGAAAGGCACCTTTTTATGCCTCCTTTTTAAGAGCCAGCCTAACCATTGAAGCATCAATTATCATTCCGCTTTTCATAACCTTAATGGTTTTTGGAATGTATACATTTAGGGTGCTCCAGGTTCATTCTATAGTGCAGCAGTCTATTGATTCGGCTTCTAGAACAATGGCCGTTACCCTAGGCAACGTTTCAGACCAGGGAGAAACAGTGCTGCTTGCATCCACTGTTGCCATGGCAGCCATAGAACTAAAGGAACGAGAGGTTCCACTGGAATTTATAGATGGTGGGCCCCTTGGATTTGATTTTTTAGAAAGCACAGCTGATGGAAATTATATAGATTTAAAGGTTAACTACAGGATGAGTTTTCCCGTAGGTCTACTAGGTGATTACACCTATGAGATAAGCCAGCGAGCCAGATGCAGAAAATGGGTGGGCTATGACAAAAACGAAAATGAAACAGATGGAAATTATGTGTATATCACAGAACATGGAGAAGCGTATCACATAAACTATTTTTGTACATATCTAAATCCTTCGGTCCATAAAGTGGCAAAGGATGAAGTAAGTGAAAAGCGAAATAAAAGTGGCGGAAGATATGAAAAATGTCAGCGCTGTGGAAAAACAGAGCCAGGGGGATTTTTATATATTACAGATTATGGCACCAGCTACCATAATGATGTGAATTGCACGGAAATAAAACACACTATTAAAAAGGTTTTATTGGAGGAAGTTAAGGATACTATGAGACCTTGCAGTAAATGTACTGCTGCTCATAAGTAAAGGAGGAACAATGGAACAATTTGGATTAGTTTTCTTTTATGGCATAACTGCTTTTGATGATATTAGAACAAGGCAGGTGCGAACTGTAGAGCTTATAATTTTTGCGGTGATTGGAGTGATTATAAATTTGATTAATAAGAAACTCAGCACATCAAGCTTGATTGCAGCAGTGGCATTGGGCCTATTTTTTGTGCTTATTAGTTTTTTGACAAAAGGAAAGCTTGGGATAGGTGATGCTTTGATTATAGCAGTCAGTGGCCTCTACCTAGGTTTTATAAATACAGTTGTTTTAGTGTGGCTAAGTAGCCTTTTTGCAGCAGTCTATGGTTTGTTTGCACTTCGCAAATGCGATAACAAAAGGAACTTAGAGTTGCCATTTGTGCCATTTATGCTGCTTTCATATATGACAATGCTTTCATTTCACCACATAGGAGGACTGTTCAATTGAAAGGAATGCCAAATTATTTAAAAGCCAGTTACACCGTTGAAGCTGCAGTGATAATAAGTTTTTCCTTTATTGTGATTGGCATAGCTATTGGAATTGCCTATGACATGTTTGCGAATATTTTAGAGGCTGTAAGTATAAAGGAAAACACCTTTGATGCAGTGGAGTTATTTAGGAAAAAGGAAGGAGTAATGGAACTATGGAAATCTCTTACGAGAGGAAACACAATGACAGCTATATGGTAATAGATGGGCAGTTTTTATCTTCCCATGAAACAAAAATGATTAAGGAAAATTCCATTAAGGGATTGTTAGAGATACATGAGTATTCAGTTGATGGCATTTCAAAGCTTAGCTATAAAATCAGCAGAAAAGAAAATCTAGAAGACTATTTAGAAACTAAAGATTTGGATTTAAAGCTTATTCAACGAATTGTAATTAACCTTCAAATGGCACTGGATGAGATAGAAAAATATTTAATTGACGAGGATCATATCCTCCTTGATAAAGAGACAGTTTTTCTTGAAAAGGGAGCAGATGGCCCTAGAATCAGTTTATGCTATTACCCTAAAAGTTGCGGCAGTATTCAAACTCAGTTTAGAGAGCTAATGGAGTACATGCTGTCTATTTATAGTAGCTCAGATAGAGAAAGTTCGAAAAAGCTTTATGAAGCTTATGATATTACTACCCGCACTGATTACACCTTAAAAGAGGTTATTCAGTGTTTGCAGGAGGAAATGATTCCAGAACTTCCAGAGGAAATATATGTAGAAAAAGTCTCCCTTGATGAGACACCAGAATATATTAGTGATTATTATGATTATGGGAAACAGCCTGAATTAAATATATTTGAAAAGGTTTTAGATAAAACAAAAGGCATTTTTTCAAGGTTCAAAAAAGAAAAGCCTGAAGAATTTTTTGAGAATGATGATTTTGTAATAGAGCCAGACTATGAATTAGAAGAAAGGACAGAGCTTCTTTCAGATTCAAAGCCTGTTGGAAGGCTTGTATATGATGGAACCAGCAACGAAGATGATTTTATTATCAATAAAGATATCTTTAGAATTGGATCCTCTAAAAACAACGATGCAGTGCTAAAAGCAAAGACAGTCAGCGGTAGTCATGCCAAGATTACAAAAGAGGGAAATGACTATTTTATTACTGATAGCAACAGCCTAAATGGAAGCTTTCTAAACAGTATCCCACTGGCCTATCGAAAGCCTTATAAATTAAGACCTCTTGACGTTATTAGATTTGCCTCAGAATCCTATATATTTATGTGACAAAGGGCCCTATTTCTGTTAAAATATAGAAAGTTGTGGGGCACCCACTAGAGTTAGGAGATTTTTTATAATGAGCATTATCGACAAAGTATTTGGGACACATTCAGAGCGAGAGCTTAAACGTATTAAGCCTATCGTTGATAAAATAGAATC
>JAEEGF011075232.1_pt1 | contig 22895 bp, 12 predicted proteins | sample 9134171 | NCBI WGS metagenome assembly JAEEGF01 (sample SAMN16246542, study PRJNA631951) | gut metagenome | biome: gut microbiome; feature: rumen; material: AP-attached | host: Bos | place: Iran: Karaj | collected 2018-10
GAAGCAGAATTCCAGTAAAATGAAAACGGGCTAGTTTCAAATATATATGAATGGAAGATGTAATCAAAGATCAATTTGAAAAGTGAATGCTTACAGTCGATTTTCAAGCAATGCTCGATATGAAACCATGTCCTCAATGTTTTGGATCTAAAATTAAAAGAGAATCTCTGCATGTTTTCCTTACTTTCCCGACAAAAGCAGTAAAACACATAAAAAAATTACCTCATTACTCTGAATCATTTTTACAGCAAGATTTACCATTTGCTAAACCGGAAGATGATGGATATGAAAAAATAAATATTTGGGATTTACAGAAGATTCCTTTGGAGGAGATGCGTGAATTACTACAGCTTTTTATCGATTCCACTGAGCAACCTCCAGTTTTAATTCACCGTATCACAAATCCTTTACTCGATAGAGTTCAGACTATTGAAGATTTATGACTTGGTTATCTTACCACAAACAGACAAATTGACACTCTATCATGATGAGAAATTCAGCGTTTGCGTCTAGCAAAACAGCTATGAAACAAGCTCACGTGAATCGTTTACGTACTCGACGAACCTACAATTTGACTAGATAGAAAAGAAATCGATAGAACCATCCAAGCTATTCGTAAGCTCAAAAATATGTGAAATACCATCATGGTGGTAGAACATAATGAAGAATTTATAGAAGCATCAGACTGGATAGTAGAAATCTGACCTGGAGCAGGGGACTTTGGTGGAAATTTAATATTTTCATGACCATATTCAGAATTTTTAAAATCTGACTGTCTGACTGCACAATATATGAACTGAAAGAAAAAAGTAGAAATGGAATTTAATCACACTCCATCAAACAAACGAGTTAAAATCCGTAAAGCTGAAAAATTCAATCTGCAGAAAGTAGATGTAAGTATAAATCTATGAAGTTTTACCGTAATCACATGATGATCTGGAGCATGAAAAACTACATTGATGTACACGACTCTTTTCCGTTTCTTGAATGATAAAGAGAAATTCGTACAATCATATATCCGTCTTCAAATGCTCAAAAAATGATATTCATGGGAAGATATTTTAGCTGCTCCAATCATGCGTGCAGAAGAATATGCTCACTATGAAAATATCGCTCTCCAAGAATTTTATAAAGACCTTGCCGTTGATAAAATCGAATGATACGAAGAAATCAAAAATACAATATATGTAGACCAATCCAGTATTTGAAAAACTCCAAGAAGTTGTCCTTCTACATTTGTAGGTACTTTCGACAGAATACGTGATGTGTTTGCAAATACAAGCGATGCTAAATATTTATGATTTCATTCCAGTTATTTCAGCTTCAACTCCGATAAATGAGCATGTCCTGCATGCAACGGATATGGATACAAAAAGATAGAATTACAGTTTTTACCTGATACTTATGTACCATGTGAATTATGTAGATGAAAAAGATATAAACCTGAAGTCCTTCAAATAAAATGGCGTGGAAAAAATATCGCAGATGTTCTTGATATGTACATTTCTGATGCCTTAGAATTTTTCCATGAAATGGATAATATCACACGTGAACTAAAACTAATGTGCGATATCTGACTTTGATATCTCAAAATGTGACAGTCTGCACACATGCTTTCATGAGGGGAGTCTCAAAGACTAAAATTAGTCAGACATCTTCTGAAAGATTATAGATGACATTGTGTATATTTTCTCGATGAACCAACTGTATGATTACACCCAGAAGATATTTCTAGATTACTCTGAGTTTTGAAATCATTTCTAGAAAAATGAGATACAATTCTGATGATTGAGCATGATCCAACAATTCTTCGTTTTGCCGACCATGTTATTCACCTAGAAAACGGTAAATTAGTTGAGAATAAATAGAAAAAGACCGAGGAGAAAACACCCCGGTCTCAAACGCAGTCCACAAAAGATTAACACAAACCCTAACGATCTGTTAGTTTTAACGTATCAAAAATGTAATAAGATTCAACATATCCAGGAGAAACATAGCTTACTCTCAAATTTTCACTAATTACTAGAATTTTCTCAAGAAACCCCTTACAAACCTTTACCAACAAATGATCATGAGAATGAGTCAATAAATCTTCAATATTAACACGAATCTCTTCAAGAAAGTTTTTTAGTTTCTCTTTCCTATTATTAATGTTAGTTTTAGAATATAAAGGATTTTGAGCTGTTTCTTCTTCAATCTCAATCCATTTCTGCTGAGCAAATTGAATCTTCTCTTTAATTTCCTTTAATTTCGACATATGATGTTTAGTTTTTTGTTTAACATAAATCCAAAATATATAAAAAAGTTTTAAATTCAAGCCATTATTTCACAACAAACTATTATAAATCCACATCACTACATATTCATCAGCAACCCAGCTACCCCTATCATAGCTCAATTATCTGTTGAATATAAATTTTTTACTGGATGAACAAAATCTACATGTAATCACTTTTTCTCAGCATAATCAGAGTTATTCCATTCATCAACCAATTTCTGCACATATTCAGCCAATCTTTTATTTGCAGAGACTCATCATGCAATAGCTATAGTTTTAGCTCCATACATTTTAGCTGCTCTCACCAAACGTTTTCACAATGTTTCAACCGTAGCTTCCTGGAATTCATAAGCAATATCACAAACATCCTGCTCAGTCAGAGTCTTTCAACCTTTTTCTATATGTGATAATAATTGCAAAACCTGAGACTTCATTCATGAAAAACTAAATTCAAAAATCTGATCATTTTTGAGATGTAAGAATATTCTTTTAAATTCAAATTTTTCATTATGTTTTCATTTCAAAGCTTGAGCAGAAATCCATGGACCTCAAGGATATGGACCTCATAGCATTTTAGAAACCTTATCAAAAGCCTCTCATGCCGCATCATCCAAAGTATATCATATCTTTGTTACAAAAAAAGGTCAAATTTTTTCAGTATCCAGATTTTTTAATTCATCTTTCTTTTCTTTAGTTACCACATACAAATCATTATGACCTCATGATGCAGTCAAAATCACTAAAGGGCATTGAATATCTTCCAACTTTCTTTCCAATAAGATTGAAAATATATGACCGTGAATATGGTTAACTTCAACTAATGGTTTATGATAATACTCAGCCAACAAATAAGCGGCCGTACGCCCAACAACTAATGACCCTGGCAATCCAGGCTTAGTTGTAACTGATATAAAATCTACATTCTGAATATTTTCCAATCAAATTGCTTGTATTAAAGCTACAATTTTTTCACTATGTAAACGTGATGCAACTTCAGGCAAAACTCATCCATATGGAATATGTTGCTGAATTTGTGAGTACATCACAATATTTTCTACATTAAAAATTCAATCGTTATTATCCACAATTGCCAAAGATGTATCATCACAACTAGTTTCTATTGCAAATGTTTTCATAAAATTACATCAAAAAATCAAAAAATCTAAAACTAAGTATAATCGTTCACTACAAAAAGGCAAATGAAAAATGTATAGCATATATTATATATATTATTACGATTTTGTCCATTAAAATGCGTAAAAAAAGTATCAGATTTTTTGCAAAAATTAGATAATGGGGATATAATAAATCATAACTTTACTTAAACATAATTAAATAATGTCACCAGAGGAATTATCAGGAGTAAAAACACAAATCCAAAAAATTATAGATAACCATCTAGAAGAAGATCAAAGATTTTCCATCAAAGATCTAGATGAAGAATCAACTTTTCTTATAAATGAACTACTACTTGAGAAAGATAAGGATAAGAGAGAACAAAAACGGGCAAATATTAAAGGAAAAATTAAAACAAACGAAATGAACACCGAATTAACATACAATCAAATAACAAAAATTAAAGATCAATTAACATATCAAAAAAACACAATAAATGATTTAGGTCACCTAAATGACGAAATAATTGAAGATAAAAAATTGAATGAAAAATTAAAAAATATTTAATTTTAATATAATTAAAATGGGTAAGAATCCTATCGAAGAAAGTATAAATCTAGCTAAAAAAAATGCAGCACGTGCGGAGCAAAACTATAGATATCAAAATAAAAGAGTATGACAAGATCAAAACGACAAAGGCTCTTTAAAAAATTTAGTCCATGAAGAATTCAAAAGAATAGAGAAAAAAAATGGAATATGAACTCATGATACTCAAGAAATACTAAATGCCTGATGGAATATTATAAACCAATTAATAAGCCAGATTAAAAAGGATAAAACAATGGTTTGGGGAGAGTGGTCACTGAAGCCACTTACAAACTTAAAAAATGAATTAATAAAGGAACATAACAATATGAAATGACTAGGTGTATTTTTAAACAACAAAGACAAAATAAATGAAGTAGCAAATAAAATAGATAATGCTGAAAGAGAAACATTAAAAAGATTAAATTATAATGGAACCCTTAAACAAAATAAGGATGTTGTGAACAAATCAAAGGAAATAAATAAAGGAAAACAAATGTTTAAAGCGGAATGATGAAATTTAGTCTTCACAAAAGAATCAAATCCTGTCAAGATACATAAAGCACTAGCATGACTATTTAAAAATCCAAATCAAAATTACACAATTGATTATAGCTGATGTACGAATAAAAGCATTAAATCTTGGATGTATGAAGTATTGTGAACTTATACTTGTATTTTAACATACGATAGTAAACTAAAAACATATGTGTTGAGAGAAAAAAATACATGAAAACCATTACAGATAAGGGCTCGTATTCGAGAATGAGTAAAATTAATTCCGGCTTGAACAAAAGCATGGAAATCTTATGTAGAAGAAAAAAAAGAAAATAAAAATTTATGAAATATCAATAATGCACAGATTAACGACTTAAGAATAAATTCTTTACTGAAAGATATGCCATCAGTAAAGAAAGAACTAAACGATGTAAAATACCAAAATGCACTAATAAAAGCAACAGACCTTAGAATTACTGCATTATTAAAAAAAGCTAAGAGTTTATGATATGAACTGGAACCAGAATGTATTTCAAAAAAACGAACATGAAAAGGGCTAATGGAACTGCATTTAAATAGTGGATCCTCAGAGAGAGATGAAACATTCTGGGAGAGTTCAGATCAAATAAGTTCATATATTAACATGCCAACCGTTAGTAAAACATTATATAAATTTTTAGATTCTCATGAATGAGAATATAAAGACTATCTTACAAAAAGAGTAAAGCAAAAATGGAATGAATTATGAAAGTTAACAAAAGTAGAGACGACAAACGTTTCAGCTAAACAGAATGAAAAATGAATTGAATGAACAGCTAAAGATCAAATGCTGATTTGAATATGAAGATTGGAACAGATGATAGATAATTACAGAGAAAGTGAGTGAGATTCTTGGTTAGATAACGACGATAGGAATTTAGTTCAAATTAAAAAGCTTATTCTTGGTGCGAAAAAGGCTATTTCTGAAAGTAACAAGATATCGGAACAATTAATTATTAAAAATTATATAAATCCAATTTGGGCAAAACGATCAAGCATTAAAGGTATTAAAAAAACAATCAGTAATAGAGGATGATGAACAACAGAAAATCCTGCATACAAAAAACAATATAATTATTTAAAACAAGTTTTTTTCTGAAAAGATAGCGCTCAAAGATCTGCAATTAGAGAATTAGGAGGACATAAACGTGCTTTTGATAATACAGAGACAAGTTTTTTAAAAGAAGACATAGAAAATGATGAAAATTTAACAGTGAAAAATAAAGACATTCAAGGATGTGTAACCGAAATAAAAAAACGTCTTACTAACGGAATATTCGATAAAAATTGAAACATTGTTCAGAGTAGAAAAAATCAACTAGATAAGATGTTTACATTTGCACATAAATGAACAGATAGTTTAATAACATTGCTGGTCAATAGTAAAATGCTTCCTAAAAATTGGAAGAAAGAGGAAAAAGAAGTTAAAAAGTGTGTAGAAAACCTAAAGGATCAATTAATATCTATAGATAAGCAATATAATCATTTTCCGGAAAATCTAAGTACTATGAAGAAGAAACAACATAGTGAAAAATTAAAATTGGAACAAAAAACAAATAGGACAGAAAAGGAAAATACAAGGTTACAAGTACTAGACTACTTAGAAGCAAATCCAAAAGAACAAGACAAACTTAATGCCACAACTATAAAAGAAATGAGAGAGGAATTAAAATATTGAGATTTATGAAAAGTAGCAAAATCTTGCCTGTTCCCAGCTTTAGTAGAATTATGATGATGAGCAAAATGACCAAATGCCGACATATATAATGATATTGTATGATATTGATCTTGGAATTTAAGTGATGAAAATGCAAAAATTGCATGAGAAATTATTGCAGATATTGCTATCACTGTAGCAGTAGCCGTCATAACATGATGAGCATGATGAGCAGCAGTAGCGGCAGTCCTGCGCTGAGCCAGCTTTGCAGCAAAAGGAGTTAGACGAGTAAATTTAGCAAATAGAATAGCGAATAGAATAGCGAAGGTAGCGAAAATTGCAGGAACATGATATAGATCACTTAATACTACATGAAAAGCTATAAAATTATGATATAAAGCAACTTCTCTTTTGATTGAAGGTACGACGTTCAATGCAGCATCAAATGTTATTCATTCTGCAACAAAATGAACATCAATAGATAACTTAAATTTGAATCCAATTGCTAGAGAAAATATCCAAACAGCTGCATTTTTGTGAGCATTATCAATATGAAACAAATTATGAATGAAAGTAATAACTAAGCTTCATGGAAAAACTAAAGTAGAAGCTTTTTCTAAGGCTGGATTAAAAGATGTACTAAAAAATCATAAGTGAATTTGGACAGAATCATTGGTGTCAGAAGCTACCGCAATGTTTTGAGCTGAACAAGGAATGAATTTTGTATTTTGACACGATGTAATTAATTCAAAGACATGAGAAGTTGAAACTTCTCGTTCATTACAACGACCTACACAACAAGAATGGTGTCAAATGATATGAATGATTCTTGCTTTTAAAGCAGTAAGACCTCAATTACGGCATAAATATGAACAAAAATTAAATAACTGAACATTAGAAATGTGTAGATGAACAAAAAAGAATGAAGTACTTATCAGGAATCCCCAAACATGAGAAGTAGAGAATATACAAGATTTAATTGATTGAAAAGCAAAAAAAAGAAAAAACAAAGAAGATTTAGCACAAAGAAAAGATAAACACGAAAAGAGGAGATCAGAATTAGAAAAGAAAAAATCAGAATTAGAAAAAAAGAAATCAAAACTTTTAAAAGATAGGGAGAATAATTGGAGGAGTCTCGATTGAGAAAAGGACAACATCGGAAGAATAAACGAAATTTTGAAACGTTGAAATATTATTACTATAAACTGATTAAAATATAAATTTACTGGAATAAAAAACGGTAAGGCCGAATTTGTTATTGATGCGAATGCAAAGAAATCAGCAACATCCTCATGAAAATCTTATCCTAAAAAAGTAGAAATATCATCATTAGAAGAATTACTAGATTCTCGCTTTAATTTAGAGCCGTGAAAGAAAAAAACAAATAGCTGAAGATATAATAAACTTAATGAAATAATTAATAGCAAAACAGAACCTCTAGATAGATTGCAAAATAAAATCAATAATAAAAAATCTAAAATTAAAACTTTAGAAGAAGAAATAGCTAGATTAGAAAAATGAAAAAATACAACAGCAAAAAATGATTATTTCGAACAACACAAAAATGAAATAGTTTGAAGAAATGTACGAATTGATTGAGTTAAATATAGAGCTGAACGTATTAATTGAGATGGAGCTATTCAATTTAAAGAAGTTGATTGAAATAGAAATTTCACAATAAGTTCATTTAAACAACTTGCAGAAAAATGACAAGTAAATTGATTCTCTGACTGATTATTGTCAGACTGATCTCCAAGAAGATGATCTGAAAGTTTAACTCAAACCGAAAGAAATAATCATCAAGTGATTAGAGACTTAATTTCAAAAGAATCAGAATACTTATCATCAAGAAATATAGATGAAACTTTAAAGCAAAAAAAAGCAGATCTACAAATATTACAACAAGAATTAAAATGATTAGAAGAAAAATTACAAGCATCACAATCAAGACAACAAGCTATTAGTGAGAGAGCTAGAAGATGAAGAGAAATAAATAAAGAATTGAATAAAACAGAAACTGAGCTATGAAAAACTTGAAGAGAACTTGATAATACGGATAGAGCAATTAAAAACAAAGAAAGAGAAATATCCGAACTAACAGAGGAAGAAAAAGAGTACTTTGCTACAGAAGTATGATCATATTTACATGAAGAACGGAGAAAAACTAGACTAAAGGATGATGGAACATATGAACCAAGATGGAAAGATGCAAAAGATGAAGAGTGGAGTAAAGCTCACTGATGAGCTAAAGAAATAGATATTGCAAATACAAAATTCGAAGATTTATCTGGTGCATGGCAACATGAGAATTTAGAGGCGGGGAAAGTTGCAGTAGATTTAGTATATGAAAAAGTCATAAATTGAGAAGAAATTACTCCAGAAATGATTGAAGAAATGTCTAGTGTTGTACATGAAAAATGGCTTGAAAGAAATCCTTGGGAAAAATGATGAAATTTGGATAAACCTTATTCTGAATTACCAGAAATAGAAAAAGCAAAGGATAGAAACCAAATATTAAAAGCAATTGAAACGATATGATGAAAACAAAAAAGATTACAAATAGAAGAAAAAATTGCCGAAAAATGAAAGATAAAAGAAAATATATGAACAGAAGTTTATGTAAAACGTAGTGCATGATGAGAATCAAAAGCAAGAGTAGAATCATACAATCCAAAAACAAAAGAATACAAAGTAGTATGGGAAGAATGATGAAAAATATTATCAAAAACAGTTAAATCAGAAAGTTTAAGAAATGTACATTTTGAAAAAATATTAGATAAAAGTAGAACGTTTGAACTTCCTTTGAAAGATCATGTTTGTGAATATATAAGAATTGTCAAGGAATGAGAATATCCAGATAGGCAAAAATATTCATACAAAAACTGAAAATTAACAGAAGATCCGAATGGATGCTATATTAAGTTAAATGAATGAGATATAACACCAGAAGAATGAAGAGAGTGTTTTCTTAGAGGATTAAAAATATCAAGTGAATTAATGAATTGACAAAAAAATCGGGCTGTTTTAAGTTCTTGATCACTTTTCTTAAATATCGAATCGTATGGAAAGCTTTGATGAGATATAGATATTGCAACTGATGTTACTGCATTCAATAATGTTGCCTTACAAAGGTGATCAGATGGTTTAACAACACTTGAAAGATTTCAGAGAGATTGAAAAATAAGAGATTTAATTTTTACAAAAATAGATCATAGTGTGATAGATATCAAAAATATGAGTGAACATGAAATTACAGAACTTATCGAAAAATGAGATATAAGAGTAGAATTTAATATTCCTGATGCTAAATGAAATACGATTAATTGTGAATTCTTTCCAGAGCCAGAAGGTTATTGACTTATTCAATTATGAACGCCAAGGGCTGATGGTGGACTGTTATCATATGAGATAGAATGAAATCTTATAAAAACTGTAAGTCCTGAGTTAGCAGCGATGTCATATATGATAAATCTTGCTCATGAATTTAAAAACAATTCTCTGGATGCTTGGAACAAGACAAAAGAAAAAGCAAAAGATAAAGGAAAACGAAACATACCAAAACTAAAAGATTCTGTGCGTATGAATAATTTTTTCCAATATTTAGAATCAGCAAATATTAGGACAGTAAGTGATATGATAAATTACATAGATAGAACGATAGCAAATTACGAACAGCAACATGGTAAAAAAATAGAAATTGAGGTAACAGAAGGTGACAAAAAGGTGAAAAAAACAATCGACATGTCAGCATATTTAAGAAAATGATTAGACAAATTACCAGATGTAAAAAAATTATTACAAGATGTTGAAATTGATTATCAAAAAACTTTAGGAAATTCTAGAATTAAAGCATTGCGATGAACTGAAACAAAATTATCATTTAATCAATTTATGAACGAAACATTAAAAATAAAAGAGGAATTATTTAATTTGAAAGATGTAGAGAAAACTCCACAAAAAAGAGATGAAATTATGAGAGAAATATATAATCTACAAAAAATGGTAAACATTAACGATCCAAAAAGTTTCTCTTATTATTATGAAATTTATCAATTAAAAACGAATTTCCTTTATAAAGTCTTTGGGAAAAACAATTAATAAAATTCTTTTTATACTTTAATTTATAAAAATGGAGACAATGTACAATGAAGAAAATCTAAAAACATATGATTCGAATATTATTAATAAATATCTTTTATTATCATTTAACAAGGATTGACAGAATTTTCAATGTGATTCAACATTATTGGATTTGGTTAATTCTTATAAAAATAAACAATGAGATGATAAAGAAATGTATGTTGATTTGATACATACCCGGTTTATTAGTAATAGAAATGATGAATGATTAGATAGTTGGAATGATGATTTTGATCTATTTATGAAGTTTCTAGATAACCCTTCTGATACGACACAACAATTAACTGATAGTTTAAAATTAAATTTATTTAGAAATAAAGAAAATTTAAAAAAGCTTAATTATATAAAAGAAAATTCAGATATTACAGATGATATTATATTAGTAGCAAAAAATCTTTCAGTAAATAATTGATATCATAATTTTTGACATGAAATATGAGTAGCTGAAACAGTTATTAAATTATGTAAAGGAGAAAATATAGATAAAAAAACATTAAATTTATTAGTATTAGCTGCTTTATTTCATGATTCATGATATACAAAGCAATACGAAATTGACTTAGAAAAATTAGCTTGTAATTTATGTGATACATATATACCAAATAATATTTTTAAACAATTAAACATAACGAGAGAAGATCTAAATAATTTAATATTAATGACAAAAATAAGTAATCGTAATGAGAGTAATCAAGAATTTATAAAAATATTACAAGATGCCGATTTGTGATGACTTTGATATGGACCATATTACATCTTATATTCATGTATGTGAATGATTGATGAATGAATCATATCGTTAGATAATTTTGTTGAAGATGAAAAAAAATTCATAAAAGACAATTCCATAAATTGACAACTATTCTTAAGTAAATCATGAAATGAATTACTAAATAATCCTATGGAAAGCTTAAATATTATTGAAGGACGACCAAAATCAGTGATTGAAAAAGCTTATCAACTAAGGAATGATGATATTACATTCGAAGAATTTAAAAAAGAAATAAACACAATATTAAGCAATAAATAATCTCAAAATATTAATCAGTTAAATATTTTCCACGGAACATAGAATAAACTGAAATTCCACAAAAAATCTCTTGAAAAAAATACTCATTCTAGTATCAATAAAAACGACACTCTAAATGAGTATTTTTATTTTGTTATCACTTTATATACATGTGACTTTTTGGAAACAAATCCAAAGCTAAAAAGTATGTATATCTTTTTAGTGAAGGAAATGCAAAAATGAGGGAAATCCTATGAGGTAAAGGTGCTAATCTCGCAGAAATGACAAACATCGGTTTGCCAGTTCCTCAGGGATTCACTATTACTACAGAAGCTTGTACTCAATACTATGAAGACGGTAGAGAAATCAATGATGACATCAAAGCTGAAGTTACCGAATACATAGCTAAACTTGAAAAAATCACTGGTAAAAAATTCGGAGACAAAGAAAATCCACTTTTAGTTTCAGTTCGTTCAGGAGCTAGAGCATCTATGCCATGAATGATGGATACAATCCTTAATCTTTGACTCAATGAAGATGTTGTGAATGTACTAGCAACTAAATCAGGAAACGAAAGATGGGCTTGGGATTGTTATAGAAGATTCATCCAAATGTACTCTGATGTAGTTATGGAAGTTGGAAAGAAATACTTCGAACAACTTATCGATAAAATGAAGGAAGAAAAGTGAGTTAAACTTGATGTTGAGCTTACTGCTGATGACCTTAAAGAATTAGCAAGACAATTTAAAGCTGAATACAAAGAAAAAATCTGATCAGATTTCCCTTCTGATCCTATCGAACAACTATGGGGAGCTATCAAAGCCGTATTCAGATCATGGGATAATCCTAGAGCTAATGTTTATAGAAGAGATAATGATATTCCATATTCATGGGGAACTGCTGTAAATGTTCAATCTATGGCATTTGGAAATATGTGAGACGATTGTGGTACTGGAGTAGCTTTCACTAGAGATCCAGCTACATGAGAAAAAGGTCTTTTTGGAGAATTTTTAACAAATGCTCAATGAGAAGATGTAGTTGCATGAGTACGTACTCCTATGCACATTACTGAAATGGAACAAAAATTCCCTGAAGCATTCAAACAATTTGTTGAAGTTTGTCATACTTTGGAAAAACATTATAGAGATATGCAAGATATGGAATTTACTGTAGAACACGGTAAATTATACATGCTTCAGACTCGTAATGGAAAAAGGACAGCTCAAGCATCTATTAAAATCGCTTGTGATTTAGTAGATGAATGAATGAGAACAGAAAAAGAAGCTGTTGCAATGATAGATCCTCGTAATCTAGATACATTACTTCATCCAGGATTTGATCCAAAAGCTTTAAAAGAAGCTGAACCTATATGAAGAGCCCTAGGTGCATCTCCAGGTGCCGCTTGCGGAAAGGTTGTATTTACTGCTGAAGACGCAGAAGAACGAGCTTCTAGAAAAGAAAAAGTTATCTTAGTTAGACTAGAAACTTCACCAGAAGATATCGTTTGAATGAAAGCTTCACAAGGTATCTTAACTGGACGTGGAGGTAGAACTTCTCACGCTGCAGTAGTTGCTCGTGGAATGGGTAAATGTTGTGTTTCTGGATGTACAGAAATGGTTATGGATGAAGAAAATAAAACATTCAAACTATGAGGAAAAGAATATCACGAAGGTGATATAATCTCTATAGACGGTACAACTGGAAATATCTATGATGGAGCTATTCCTACAGTTGAAGCCAGCGTTTCTGGAGATTTTGGAAGAATTATGGCCTGGGCTGATAAATATAGAAAATTAAAGGTAAGAACAAATGCTGACACTCCAACTGATGCTGCTAAAGCTAAAGAATTAGGAGCAGAAGGTATAGGACTTTGTAGAACTGAACACATGTTCTTCGAACCAGATAGAATCTCTGCTATCAGAGAAATGATTTGTTCTGATACAGTTGAAGAAAGAGAAGCTGCTCTTAATAAATTAGAACCAATGCAGCAATGAGACTTCGAAAAATTATACGAAGCTATGGATGGATACAATGTAAATATTCGTTTCTTAGACCCTCCTCTACATGAATTCGTCCCTACAGAAGAAAAAGACATCGAAGAATTAGCTAAGGCTCAATGAAAAACAGTTAGTGAAATTAAAGCTATCATATCTTCACTTCACGAATTCAACCCTATGATGGGACACAGATGATGTCGTCTTGCTGTTACATACCCAGAAATTGCAAAGATGCAGACTAGAGCAGTAATTAAAGCTGCAATCGCTGTATCTAAAAGATCTGGACATGCTATTGAACCAGAAATTATGATTCCTTTAGTTGGAGAGGCTAAAGAATTAAAATATGTTAAAGATATAGTTTGTGCAGTTGCAGATGAAGTAATCGCAGAAGCTGGTGTTGAACTAAAATATCACGTTGGAACTATGATTGAAATTCCTAGAGCTGCTTTAACAGCCGACGAAGTTGCAAAAGAAGCTGAATTCTTCTCATTCGGTACAAACGATTTAACTCAAATGACATTCGGATTTTCAAGAGATGATGCTGGTAAATTCCTAGGAGCTTACTACGATAAAAAAATCTATGAAAACGATCCATTCCAAAAATTAGATCAAACAGGAGTTGGAAAATTAGTAAAAATGGCAGCAGAATTGTGAAGAACCACTCGCCCTGACATTCATTTATGAATCTGTGGAGAACATGGAGGAGACCCTTCAAGTATCGAATTCTGTCACAAAGTTGGATTAGACTACGTATCATGTAGTCCATACAGAGTTCCTGTTGCTAGATTAGCTGCTGCACAAGCTGCAATCAACAACGAAAAATAATTTCTTTCTCCCTCTTCTAATAGGAGAGGGTAGAGTGAGGTTATCAAAAAGACTGATTCATATCAATAAGTGAGTCAGTTTTTTTATTTTTTAACAAAAAGTCAACAAATATTTGACATTATAAAAATTATTATTATAATATAATCACTTTAATTAATATGTACAACATGTGAAAATTTTTCAACAGAATAGGAAATACAGTTGGTGTTGCACCACGTAGTACAATTTGAACAGGATTGTATACTATTTCTGATGCAACAAAAACTGCTGTTTATAGTGTGCTAGATCCAATAGAATGAATTGGAAAAACTGCATCAAGTATTAAGGAAGCTGTACATAATGCATTCACAAACTGAAAGCGATACCACAAATTACGAAAGGCTCCAACTTCATTATTAGCTACTCCATTTATGGCTGTTGAATGAGTTGCTGAAACTCTTCGACATACATGATGTAATTTATTCAGAAATGCAAGAGATACAATAGCACATCCTTTTATCAACGTATGACATTGAATTAAACGAATGTGATCTGCACAATCTGTATGAGACTTCAAATTTTCAAAAATTGAAAATAAACCAGATGTATCTCCGAAAAATCGATTAGCAAGTCTATTCAAATAATATAATTTATATCAAAAAACTGACCAAAATTCACGATCAGTTTTTTATTTTAAGCAATCATTCCATTTCACAGACATTCATCAGAGTTATAAGCGACAAAAACTTGACCAGGAGCAACAGCCCGTTGCTCTTTTTCAAAAGTTACTTTCATATCTCAGTTCCCCATTTTTTCTAAACTACAATCAACTGCAGGAATCTGCCTATATCTAATCTTTCCACTCAAGCTTTTCTTTCAATTTAATATCTCATTTTCCATATCAGGACAAATCCAATGCCGATTCTTCGCTATTAAAGTTTTAGTCTTCAATTCTTCAGCATCTTTATCAGTCACATAAAGAATATTATTCTCAATATCAATACGATACACATAAGCCTTAAAATTTAGTCACAATCACTGTTTTTGACCAATTGTATAGAAATATGCTCATTGATGAGTTCACACTTTTTTTCAATACAAATCCAAAATATCTCACTCTTTTTTGGGAAATTTCTGCATCAAAAATGTTCTAATAGGAACATTTCAAATGAAACACAAACCCTGACTATCTTTTCTATCAGCATTTGGCAATCAGATTTCTTTAGCCTTTTCTCTTACTTGTTGTTTAGTCATTTCTCAAAGAGGGAATATGCTTTTACTCAGTTGATATTGATCTAATCCAGAAAGAAAATAACTCTGATCTTTCCAAGAATCCACTCACTGCAAGAGATGGTAAACGGATTGCCCCCCTTTGGCAAGGGGGGTTGGGGGGATTTCTTTCTCCAAAATTCTCGCATAATGACCAGTCGCAATATAATCAAATCACTGTTCCATAGCCTTATTCAAGAATACATCAAACTTTATCAAATTATTACACAAAACATCAGGATTAGGAGTAATTCACTTAGAATATCACTCAAATATATAATCAATAATCCTTTCTTGATATTCTTTCTGCAAATCAAAAGATAATAATTCAATTCACAAAAATTTAGCTACCTTAATAGCTTCTTCCGCATCTTTAAAGGTTGTACAATTTCATTTATCTGAAACATAATTCTTCATAAATCATCCTACCACTTCATATCACTGCTGCAAAAGTAGGGCAGCACTTACCGCCGAATCTACTCATCCAGATAATCAAACTAAAACTTTTTGCTTCATATAATTGTAATATCTAAACAAATAATTTATAAATAAATTATCAATATTTACAATTATTTCTTAATACAGTTCAAAAAAACATTAAACATAGCAAAAAAATCAAGCTTCAACTCTGACAAAAAATTAATACTATTTTTTTGCAAAAAAATAGATTTTAAATATAATAAATTGTTTAATAAAGTATGAATAAAAATGATTACCATAGAACAAAATAATTTATGATCCTATAAAGCAAATTCAGTAAACTTAACAACAAAAAGTACATGAACACAAAACACAATTGCATCAGTTTTTTCAACAACCACAAAACATGATGATATACAACATAATATCCAAATAAAAAATGGATTGGCAGAAAATTTAGATTGAGAATCAATAAAAGCTGAGTTAATATACAGAAACTTAGCAAATATAGCACAATTACTATTTTTTTTTGATAAAAAGATGAAAAGAGATGGAAATCTTTTGAATGTTTGACAATGCTGAGAACTCCGATGACTAGATAATAATAAAACAATAATCAGAAGGGAACCAACAAATCGGACATTAGAAAATAGTATCCAAGTTACAGGAAACCAATTAACTTCTAACACTATGGATAATGTCACTGAAACACTATTTCTACATTGATTCTTAATAATGTACGAAAAATGGTGGAAAAAGAAAATGGAAGCAAAAGACATAGATAGACTATACCCGAATATATACAACTACATAACAATTACAAAACCCGTAAGATACGATAGACAAAATAGAAGAATTACTAATACAAAAAAGATATTAGAGTCACAAAATTTTTGATGGGGTACATTTTTAAACACTTTAAGACGCTGAAATGCTCATAAATGAATTATAAGAAACCCTGATTGAAGGCCATGAATATACATAAACTATCCAAATTGTATTGAGAGACCAGGAGGATGATGAAAAGAAGATTTAGAGTGTTTTATACAACGAGATTTTTTTTATAATATATTTTGGATACTTCAGAGAATTAATAGAAGGTCTCGTTTTGCAGATTGTAACCTAGATAATTTAAATTTTTCGAAGGAATACGATAGAAATAGAGAAAAAATATCAATAAATTTATATAAAAAAAAGGAAAAAACTTCCATATGATCTACAACAGATAAAAAAGAGATAGCAGAAAGAGCAGGAGTAATACGTGTCCCCGATAATCAAAGAGATACTATATTCGAAAAAGAATGAAAAATTACTTTAAAAAATGGAGAACGAGTATGACCTAAAAAGTGAAGAGGACCTATTCCAAACTGAGCAGGGAAATTGCTTGATGAGTTTTTTAAAGACGGAAAACATAAACGAGATAAAAAGAACTTTAGAACAGTTTTATCCTATATGACTGATACGAACATCATTAAAATACACCAAATAGTAGGATCTAATCTTTCTGGACTCATGGATGAAAAACAATATTATAAAACACTAGAAACAAGATTAGAATTAGCAAAAAATATTGCCAAAATGGAGTGGGAATCAACCCCATATGCATTGATTTATAATATATTAACCTCTTGAAATAATTATAAAGAATGGCCAATCTTTTCAAATACAAAAGATTTAAAAAAGATTATTAAGAAAATACTTGATACATGTTACCCATATTATAAAACAAGTAAAAGCGATTTCCTCAAACTCGTCGATAAGATAAAATATGAAAAAAATGACCTAGAAACAATAATTAATGAAATGGACCTATGATTAGAACACGTACAGAATTACTTACGTTATTTATTTATAGCTGAATGGTACTTAAACAACCCTAATTTTATACCCGTACCACCAAAAAGTATCATACCAGAAAATGAACACATTAGAAACGCTATAGCACATCAAAATGTCTTCATGATACCAGGAGTTGATAAAATAATTCTTTGGGATCCTACACAAGATTCAGTAAATCAAGATTGGGAAAAAACATACGATATAAATGACTTATTTGAACAAACTTACAAAAAATACAACATACAAATGAATTTTGATCCAAATGTTATGCCTTTTCATGAATTTATCAAAAAATCATAATAACAGATAATGTAACAATCTCATACACTCTAAAGCATGATATCAATTATATAAAACCATGTTAGCTCAACTCCAAAAATCTTAATTCCACCTTTCTAAGTCAGAATTTTGGATTTTGAAACTTCACAATCGCCATATTATTCCAAACCTCCATCACATAGCCCACTCCAAATAATTTATGCCTAACCGTATCTCATTCAGAAATATTACTAGTCACTTCATTTCCTAGTCATCACGACAAATCATAACTCTTTACCAAATTTTGAGGTAATTCTGCTAAAAATCTGCTTGGTGGATTATTTTTTACTTGTCACCAAGTCATTCTAGAATGAGCATACGACATAAACAAGACATCTTTTGCTCTCGTAACTGCCACATACATCAGCCTTCTTTCTTCTTCCAATAATTTTGGATCCAAAGTTGCATTTGAAAGTGGAAAAATTCCATCTTCCAATCACACTATAAACACACAAGGAAATTCCAATCATTTACTCGAATGAACTGTCATCAATTTTACAGCATCAATATCTCATTTTTCATTCTCTGTAATATCACTCAAAAGCGAAACCTCCTCCATAAACTGTCTAAGAGTTGGCTCTCATTTCTCGATATATTTACTCGCCATGTTTATCAATTGTCCAATGTTCTCATACTTTTCTTCCGCTTGCTGTTCTCATCATTCCTCCTTGATTAAGTAATCTTTGTAATTGATTTTTTTAACCATAGCTTCAATAAAATCTGAAGGATTTTCTACTGCCAAATCTTCTTTGAGTTCCTCCATTGCAATAATGAACGATTTGATCCCAGTCATAGCTTGTGGAGTAAGTTTCAATTCATCAGGCAAAATTTCTGCTTTTCGTAATTTCTTGATAGTATCATAAATCGCTTCATCATGAGCCAATGCATAATCTTCAATTTTCTCCCAAGTCGTAGCTCAGATTTTCCTATTTGGAATATTTATAATTCTCTTCAAAGCTAAATTATCTCTATCATTCAAGAAAAATCTCAGATAAGCGAGTACATCTTTTATTTCTTTTCTTTCAAAGAACTTAAAAGCTCACCGAATCTTGTAAGGAATTCATTCCTGAATAAACAGACTTTCAAATACACTTGATTGAGAATTCGTTCTATAAAGAATAGCCACTTGTCATCGTTCCTTAAATTTTCAAGTATTCTTCATCTTTTTAATGAGTTCAATCGTATTTGCAGCTTCATCTACATCGCTACTATGTGAAAAAATCGTAATCATATCCTTTTCAGTTCATGATCTATTCGGTTTAATATTTTTCTCATACTGACGAGCATTATTCTTGATAATTGCATTTCCTGCTTCCACAATATGCGGTTTTGAACGGTAATTTATCTGAAGTTTAAACATCTGAATATCGGGCCAATACATTTTCACATTCAAAAAATTCTCCATCAAAGCTCATCTCCATCCATAAATACTCTGAAAATCATCTCCAATCAAAGTCATTTTTGCTCATCATCCACTCATCATTTTCATCAGTTCAAACTGTATCCAGTTAGTATCCTGAGCCTCATCCACCAAAATATAATCAAATGAGTTTTGCCATTTCTGTAAAATTGCAGGTTCCTTTCTAAATAACAAATAGGGGAGTAATAGCAAATCATCAAAGTCTAACGAATTCGAAGTTTCCAAAGTCTTTTGATATTCTTCGTAAACTTTTCACATAGTTTCATCATAATTTGAATTAACTCATTTCAAAAAATCTGAAGGCATCATTCAGTCATTCTTGAGTTTTGAGATAACTCACTTTACTTCGTTTGGCTTGAAAACATCCTGTAAATTCAGCCTTTTTAATATCTCTTTTACTACACTTGCAGTATCATTTGTATCCAATATCGTAAAATCCTTAGTATATTTCATTCATAGTTTATCTATATCTTCTTTCAGAATTTTTAAGAAAATTGAGTGAAATGTTCATATCCATTTCATCTGGTATGGGAATAAGCGATATTGATTTCACATACTTTCCTGTTTATCCGCTTCAATAGCCACAAGGAAATCCATAATATCATCATGCTCTCATTCCTGTCATTCTGAGCTAAGCGAAGAATCTTCTACGTTAGTATTTCAACCAACATCTTCATCCACTTCACCTCAAATTTCCTCTGAAATTTTAATCAATCTTTCTTTCATTTCATTAGCTGCTTTATTCGTGAAAGTTACCGCCAAAACTCTCTGAATTGGAGTTTTTAGTCACCACCACAAATAAGCAATTTTATATGTCAAAACTCTAGTTTTACCAGAACCAGCTCCAGCAATAATTAATGATGGAGTATCTGTATGTAAAGCTGCTAAAGTCTGTTCATCATTCAACTGTGAAGATATATATTCTTTTATATTCATTTCTTTATTTTGTATAATTAATTAAGAAAAATCTGACTTAACATTCAATTGAAGTTGCTCAATATTTATCATAGTATGCCTGAATATGGTCAGGTGTTTTGTATTTTGGAAATAATTTCTGATTGAGTAACATACTTGCATTCAATTCTTCCGCAATAGCTCAATTATTCGCCATCCATTCATCCACTTCTTCAGCTCTATATCAATTCTTGATACATATTTCTCTAATCTCTTCTCCATCCATAATATGATATTTTCCGGCCGGTTTTCTACGGTTCGCATCATACATTTTAGTTCAATCTTTAATCGATAACGCAATTTCCCATGCTTCTTTATCTTTCTCTTTCAAGTAACGATAATCATTATTCACAATCAGCTTTGTATTTGTCTTTTTAGCTAAATCATAAATAAATTTATTTACCTTCTTCGTGATAGGTAGGAGAGTTTCATCCTGAGCAGTTATCTCCAAATAACATTTCTCTCCAAATATTTCACGCAACATATCATAAATTTCCCTAATTTTAGCCTCACTTTCTCATGCAGATAGCATTTTGGATATCCAGCTCAATTCTCATCCAGTAAAAATTCTAATTCACTCTGATTTTTCTTTCAAAGCATTCAAATCCAATTTCTGCGTTCAGTTTGTAAATCCAGTTTGATTCGCATAAGCAATGAGTTCCATCATATTATGATATCATTCATCCGTTTCAGCTAGTAAACATAAATTTCATACACTTTTTCCAACTCATGAAGATTTTAAATCCATTACAAATCAAATTTCTAAACCAAATATTGCTTTTACTCACACATCATTTTCATCTTCAGGATTTTTTGAATCTTTTGCAGCTAAGAAAAATGATGGCACTCAAAACATACCATTATAATCTGTAATCGCAATTGCAGTAAATCATAATTCTTTCGCACGTTTAACTATATCTTTTGGTTGTCCCAAAGCCTCCAAAAAGCTGTAAGTACTATGTCAATGTAGTGGTACATACATCGAAGAAACGATTCAAAAATAAACATTATATCATAACAACTTAATTGTAAAAATTTCAGTTTTTTTTTCAATCCTAACAGATATCGAATGAAAAAATCATTATTTACATTAATATTGACTTTTATAGAAAAATAATTATATAATATATTATATTAATAACAAAAAAACAAAATAATTATGGAAATTTTAACGTTAATTATTGGAAGTTTAGGAATTCTTGTTATGTTCTCATCATTGCTTATCATAAAATACTCTGATAAAAATGAAAAAAGAATATTTAGAGATCATAATGATCTCCCGAACGAAGAATTCGCAAAACTACGGAGAAGGTATGTATACCTTCCACAAGAGTGGGCATTCTATTTAATTCTGATCGGTAACTTATTAATGATTCCCTGCGCTCTATATTTTATCAGCCAAGGCACCTGGCTAATGGGAATAATACTACTTGGAGTAGTAATATACAACATCATTAAAATTATTATCACAAAAAGATAGCGCGGATTCTCCACGCTATACCACCAAAAAAATAGCGCGGATTTTCCCGCTATTTTATTTTAAATTTTGAAATTATTTCTTGATTTTAAACTTGAACACTTATTATTAACACAATAAAGCACTATCGCGAATATTGCTCCACACGTATCCATCAGCATATCTTTCTGAGCATCTCGAACATCTCCCTGACTTCCAAGTACAGCATCTCACGTAGCAGGATCAAAATAAACAGCATACCACCATTCAAATATTTCGTAAAGTCCGGCTAACGAAACCATAAAAAGAAATCAGAATAAATATAATACAACTTTATTATTAACCATTTTTTTCCTATCCAAAAGTTCAATAATAGGAAATGCATAGAATCATATGATAAAATGACCAACTCTATCATACATATTTCTCTCAAATCCAAATAGATTATTAAACCAATCAAAAGGAACATTTTCAAAAGTATAATGACCTCAAATCGTATGAATCACTATCCAAAGAAACATCATAAAATAAGCCAAATTAGAAAATCTGAATTTCTTAAACGTAAATATTAAAACCAATACCACCAATAAAACCGTTCATTCTTCTGCATACCACACACCTCTATCTACTGGATTTATTCCACTCCGAATCAACAATCAGATATAAATCAACAACAATAAATATGGAAACCATTCTTTTAACTTTTTCATTTTAATACATAAAAAATAAATACAAAAAAATATATAACAATAATTACACATAATTCAAATAGATATAATCTTGAAATTCAGATTATTTTCTCTAAAAATTATGTGTTAAATTTCATATATTTATACAAAAATCTGAATGTACAAGAAATTCACTTTAGAAGAACTTTCTACGATTCAAAATAATCTCATTCCACACCTACATACAATTATTCAAAGAGAAAAATGTCAATGAGTAAATGATTTTTTTAAAATCGCTTTCCATGAATGAAACGAAGTTATGTTTTTTGATAGATGAAATCCATTACTAACCATAGAATTAATTGATAACCAAATTCATATTACGGATGAAGTAGATAATATCCAAATTCAAGTACCAGCTAACGAAA
>JAEEGF010972575.1_pt1 | contig 22894 bp, 20 predicted proteins | sample 9134171 | NCBI WGS metagenome assembly JAEEGF01 (sample SAMN16246542, study PRJNA631951) | gut metagenome | biome: gut microbiome; feature: rumen; material: AP-attached | host: Bos | place: Iran: Karaj | collected 2018-10
AATGTCTCCGAACATATTTTCAGTAACTATAACATCAAACTGAGACGGATCTTTAACTATCTGCATTGCACAATTGTCTACGAGCATATCAGTCAATTCAATATCAGGATATTCGTCAGCGATTTCATGAACGACCTTTTTCCATAGTCTGCTTGAATCAAGAACGTTACTTTTTTCAACGGAACAGAGCTTTTTTCTTCGTTTTTTTGCGGTTTCAAAGCCGATCCTGCATATTCTTTCGATTTCTTTTTCGGAATAGATCAAAAGGTCAGATGCATATCTAATACCGTTTTCTACTTCGGTTTTATGCTCACCGAAATAAACACCTCCGGTAAGTTCTCTGACAATAATAAAATCAATACCTCTTTCAACTATTTCTTTTCGCAACGGTGATGCCGAAGCGAGCTGCTTCCATATTTTGGCAGGACGATTGTTGCTGTATGCACCCATCCCTGCCCGGAGTTTCAATAGTCCTTTTTCCGGACGCAGATGTCCCGGCAACGAGTTCCATTTGTTGCCTCCTACGGCGCCCAGAAGAACGCTGTCACTTTTTCTGCATAAATCCAGCATGTTGTCAGGTAATGGCTCTCCCCATCTGTCTATTGCAATTCCACCCATATCCACATCTGTATAGTTGAACCGGTGACCGTATTTTGTCGCGATCTTATCGAGCACAAGCTGAGCCTGTTCTATTATTTCAGGGCCGATACCGTCTCCTTTTATAACAGCAATATTCTTATTCATCTTTCTTTTCTCCCTCGTTTTTTATGGCAGCAAGCAAACCTCCGCTTGCAATAATACTCTGAATGAACTTCGGAAACGGCTGTGCTGAATAAGTTTTTCCTGTTGTAATGTCTGTTATCAATCCTGTGTCAAAATTAACGTTAACTAAATGACCTGCGCAGATCTCATCGGCTGCTTCACTGCATTCAAGGATCGGAAGACCGATGTTTATTGCGTTACGATAAAAAATTCTCGCAAAGCTTTTAGCAATAACGCATCCGACCCCGCATGCCATGATCGCAATAGGGGCGTGCTCGCGTGATGATCCGCATCCGAAGTTTTGTCCTGCAACTATAATGTCTCCTTTTTTTACGAATCTAACGAATTCGCCGTCAATATCTTCCATACAATGTTCGGCGAGTTCTTTTGCGTTTGAAGTGTTCAGATAACGAGCAGGAATTATAACATCGGTATCAACATTGTCGGAATACTTAAATACTTTTCCTTCAGTCTGCATGATACTTTCCTTTCTTTCGTAAAAAGTCTGTTGACGATTACTCTGCGTATTCGGTAATATAGCCCGTCAGTGCACTTGCTGCGGCAGTTTGAGGAGATGCAAGGTATACTTCGCTTGACGGATGCCCCATTCTTCCCACAAAATTTCTGTTTGTTGTCGCTATACATTTTTCTCCGGAGGCAAGAATTCCCATATATCCTCCGAGGCATGGACCGCATGTCGGCGTTGATACGACTGCCCCTGCATTTATAAATTCAGTAACATAACCTTTTTCAACGCACTCGCGCATGATCTGCATTGTAGCAGGAATTATAATACATCTGATGCCGTCTTTGATTTTATTTCCTTTAAGTATCTTGTAAACAGCAGTCATATCTTCCATTCGTCCGTTTGTGCAGCTGCCTATAACGACCTGATCGATTTTTATATGTGAAAGTTCTTTCGCCGGTCTTGTGTTTTCCGGTAGATGAGGACAGCTTACCGTCGGAACGACTTCAGAAAGGTCTATGCAGATAGTTTTTTCATATTTCGCATCTTTATCAGCAGAGTATATAACAGGGCTTCTTTCAGCTCGGTTATCAAGATAAGCAATCGTAACACCATCAACGGGGAAAATGCCGTTTTTTGCGCCGGCTTCGATAGCCATATTGCAAATACAAAGTCGGTCATCCATTGAAAGTGAGGCAACGCCGTTTCCGCAAAATTCAAGGCTCTTATAAAGCGCGCCGTCAACTCCGATTTTACCTATCAATGTGAGAATAACGTCTTTTCCACTTGTATTTTTTTTTAGTTTTCCTGTCAGCTCAACTTTGATTGCCGACGGAACTTTGAACCATGCCTTTCCTGTCGCCATTCCTGCGGCCATATCCGTGCTGCCTACACCCGTTGAAAACGCTCCGACCGCTCCGTATGTGCATGTGTGACTGTCTGCACCTATAATACAGTCGCCGGCGGTCACTACACCTTGCTCCGGTAACAATGCGTGCTCGATGCCCATTTTGCCTACGTCGTAAAAATGACTTATACAATGACTGTTTGCAAAGTTTCTGCATATTTTCGACTGTTCAGCTGCTTTAATGTCTTTGTTCGGAACAAAATGATCGAGAACTATCGCGATCCTGTCCTTATCGAAAACATTGTCAAAACATGCTTTTTCGAATTCTTTTATTGCTACAGGAGCGGTTATGTCATTACCGAGAACGATATCAAGCTTAGCTTCAATAAGCTGCCCGGCAACAACACTTTCAAGACCTGCATGTGCGGCAAGGATTTTTTGCGTCATAGTCATAGGCATATGTTTTCTCCTTTATTTTATTGGATCTTTCATGTTGTTGTAAGCGCTGAGAAGTGCATTTGCACTCGCATGAATAATATCGGTATCGGTTCCTGCTCCCCAGAAGGTCGTTCCGTCTTTATTGTTTATGCCTATATACGCCGCAGCAACGCTTCCTGATCCGTGTTCCTGCATGCTGTGTTCGGTATATACACGCAGTTCATAAGAATCTCCGGTAAATAATTTCAGTGCATTGCTTACGGCATCCAAAGAACCGTTTCCGGATGCACGGACATTTTTTTTCTGTCCATCAATTTCAAATACGATTTCTGCTTCAATATCACGCCTGTGCCTTCTGTGAAAATGCATTTCGACAATCGCAACAGGGGAGTCCGTTCTGAAATACGTCGCTTTGAAAATGTCAAAAATGTCGGATACTTTGAGTTCCCTATGTTCTTTGTCTGAAATGCTTTTACAAAGGTAACTGAGATTTTCGCGCATTTGCGCAGGCAGAACATAACCGTAATTCTGTTCAAGTAAATATCCTATGCCGCCTTTACCGCTCTGGGAATTTACGCGAATAACATCTGCGTCGTAAGTTCTGTTCAGATCTTTGGGGTCGATCGGAATATACGGCACATTCCACTCCGTGATATTTTTTTCTTCCCTGTATTTAATGCTTTTTGCTATGGCGTCCTGATGACTGCCTGAAAATGCCGCAAACACAAGCGCTCCGGCATATGGCGCGCGCTCATATACATGCATTCCGGTGCATCGTTCATATTCGTTAACAAGATATGGCATATCCGAAAAATCGAGCTTCGGATCTGTGCCGTGAACATACATGTTCATAGCCAGGGTGATTATATCTACATTGCCTGTGCGTTCACCGTTTCCAAAAAGCGTCCCTTCCACTCTTTCCGCACCGGCAAGCAATGCAAGCTCCGTATCGGCAACGCCTGTTCCTCTGTCATTATGCGGATGAAGTGACAATGTAACATTTTCTCTGTATTTCAGATTTTCGCTTATGTATTCAACCTGGCTTGCATAAATATGGGGAAGGCTCATTTCAACCGTAACAGGCAGATTAATAATAACATTATTGTTTTTAGACGGCTCAAGCACGTCAAGCACTGCATTGCAGACCTCAAGTGCGTATTCAGGCTCTGTGCCGGTAAAACTTTCAGGAGAATATTCAAATCTGAAATCACCTTCATATTCTTTTGAAAGTTTTTTTACGAGTTTTGCTCCGTCAACGGCTATTTGTTTGACCTCTTCTTTTGATTTTCTGAAAACCTGCTCTCTTTGTACTGCGCTGACCGAATTGTAAAAGTGCACGATTGCCTTCGGCACACCTTTGCAAGACTCAAATGTCTTTCTTATAATGTGCTCCCTGCATTGCGTTAAAACCTGAACTGTAACATCATCAGGGATCATGTTTTTATCAATAAGCGTTCTCAGAAATTCAAATTCCGTTTCGCTTGCAGCAGGAAACCCCACTTCTATTTCTTTGAATCCGACTTTCAGAAGAACTTTATAAAATTCGAGTTTCTGTTCAAGATTCATCGGAACTACAAGACTTTGATTCCCGTCTCGCATATCAACGCTGCACCATATTGGCGCTTTGTCGATTTTTTCTTTTTTTACCCAAGTGTCGTGTTCTCCTGGGGCAGGGAAATAGCCTGTTTTGTACTTGCTTGCATTCATAATGGTTTTTCTCCTTTTTTAATGCTTCGGGAGAAAATAAAAAAGTCCCAAAGCCTTTGTAATAAGCTTTGAGACGGGTGAAATCAACACTCGCGGTACCACTCAAATTGCGGTTCTAAAACCGCCTCTCTTTGGGATCATTCAATCCCTATGCATTAACGCAGCATTCACGGGATACGCCTACTTATATACAATGTTCGGATATCCGGCTCGGAAGTGAGGGGCCATTGGGAAAATGCCATACCGGTTCGCAGCAAACACCGGCTCTCTGAAATGACTGTGATCCCGACCTTCTTCGTCTCAGCCTTTAAACTTATTTTTTACAAATGGATTATACCATATCTGCACTTTTTTGTCAACCCTTTATTTGCAATTTTTTTATGCGGTTATGCTTTTGTTGAAAATCTGATTTATATGCGTTTTTATCACTGAGTAGTGCTTGACAAATCATGTTTTATATGATATATTTTAAACAATATTTATTGTTGCGGGTATAAAAATGAAAGCAGTTATTTTTGATATGGACGGTGTCCTTGTAGACTCCGAACCGGTTATAATAGAGGCGTCGCTGCGTGTTTTTAAAAAATACGGTGTGAAGGCAAAAGAGTCCGATTTCAAGGAATTTACCGGAATGGGCGATGATATTTTTATCGGAGGAGTAGCGCGTAAATACGGACTTGAATATGATCCTTCAATGAAAATACAGGCATATGAGATATATCTTCAGATAATCGATACCCATATAAAAAGATTTCCCGGCGCATTACCGCTTATAAAATATCTTAAAGAAAAAGGAATAACTCTTGCAGTTGCGTCTGCGTCCGATCTTATAAAGGTAAAAGCTAATATCAAGGCGCTCGGAGCATCCGAAAATGATTTTAATGCTGTAATTACAGGAAGTGATGTTCAGAGAAAAAAGCCGTTTCCCGATATATATCTTAAAGCTGCCGATGCTATATCAATTGAGCCTTCCGAATGCATTGTTGTCGAAGACGCTGTATCCGGAACGATAGCAGGAATCTCGGCAGGCATGAAAGTTGCGGCAGTAACAACGTCATTCCCTGAAAAAGACCTTTTAAACGCAGGCGCTAACTGGGTTTTTGATGATATTTATTCGGTTTCGGAATTAATATGATATGAAAGAAACAGGTGTTTTTGGCTCTAAATTCACGCCACGACAAAAACTTATTGCATTTCTCTGCTTCGGAGCTTATCTCTCCGCATACCTTATTCGTGTTAATATATCAATTGCTCTTCCGGATATTTCCAAATATCTCGGCTACAGCGATAATTCCTCGATCGGATATATTCCGGGAGGTTTTTTCTGGACATATGCGCTCGGCCAGCTGATATCCGGATGGGTCGGCGACAGAGTGTCTCCTCGCTATATGATTTTTATAGGACTTTTCTCTTCTGCGCTGATCAATATTCTCTTTTCTTTTTCATCTTCATTTCCTGTTATGATCATACTGTGGGCATTGAACGGGGTATTTCAGTCTATGCTCTGGGCCCCAATAATGAAAACCATAGTTCTAAATTTCGAAGGTATCCGTCTCGGGAAAATGACGTTTTTAATGTCTATGACTCTCGTTGTAGGCTATTCTGTTTCCTGGAGCGCTTCAACGATTATAAAAACGTTTTTGGACTGGCATTACGTTTTTTTGATCCCTGCCTTGTTTTCCGGAATATTTTCTGTGATTTGGCTGATCCTTTACAAAAAAGAGCAAAAACTTCCCGCATTCGGAAAAAACACATTAACATCAAATTTCCGTTCTTTGTTTTCAATGAAATATTTTCCCGTCACGGTCATTTTAATGCTTGTTGTCGGTCTGTTCCACGGAATTATCAAGGAAAGCATCAACACATGGCTTCCTACTATGATGGACTCCTTCGGTTCTTTTTCGCTTTCATCAACACTGGGCGTGCTTGTCGTTGTTCCTGTCGTAAATTTTATCGGAATCGTTTTGATGAGAACAATTATGAGCAGGGGAAGGTTAAACAGTTTTTACACGATTTTTATTCTTCTTCTTATTTCACTCGGAATATCATTGCTTGCTTCATTCCTTTCCTTCAGCACGATTGCTCTGATAGTGATGACTGTCGCTCTCAGCGGATTGACATTTGCGTCAAACCCTGTTTTGACAGCATTTTTCCCCATTGAATTTGCAAAATGGAACTGCGTTTCAACAGTTGCAGGCACAGTAGACTGTGTTATTTATCTCGGCGCCGCTCTTTCCAGCCCTCTGACCGGATTTCTTGCCAACGGCAGCGACTGGTCGCGAGTTACCGTAATGTGGTCTGTTGTTCTTTTTATTGCAGTTATCGCATCTGCTATTCTAAAGAAAACTTCATCAGCTTTTTTTAAAGCTAATTCCTGAACGTTTTGTCGACTATATGATTTTGTGAGGTAAAATATGTTCTGTAAATGCGGTAAGCTTATGTCCGAAACCGATTTCGGATACGAATGTATATGCGGACTTAAAAAGGATCGTGAAGGAAACGATATCTCCGATATTGAAGCCGAGCATGTCCATACAGAATCTATGCGCATCGCAGAAATAAAAAAACGATATCATTCTAAATATCCTAATATGAATGATCCTGTTATTCGGGTTACCGAACCTGTGCCTGAAGATGACACAACAGATGAAACTTTTTCTTCGATAAAACCGTCACAGATAAAAAAACGAAGAATCCAATCGAAATAAAATCATTTTCAAGGAGTTAAGATTATGGAAAAAATCAAGGTCTGCACTTATAACCTTCGTATGGAAGTCAAGGGTGACGGAATAAACATGTTTACTAACCGTACACCTTATATCCGCGAGGCTATTCGCAAAGAAAGTCCCGATATAATCGGCTTTCAGGAAGTTCGTCCTCATATGCTTGTCTGGCTTCGTGATTCATTCCCGGAGTATACTGTCGTTGGCGCGGGACGTGGCTCGGACTATAAGGACGAATCAAACCCTGTTTTGTTCAAAAAAGATAAATTTGACTTTATAAGCTATGATATGTTCTGGCTTTCAAAAACACCTTTTGTTCCCGGAACACTTTACGACGAAAACTGCGGCTGTCCGAGAATATGCGTTGTCATCACTTTGAAACTTACGGACGGAGAAAAACTGTTCAGGGTATATAATACACACCTTGACCATGTCAGCGCCGAGGCAAGGAAGAACGGTATAAAAATGATCCTTGAACGCATGGATAAAGACGATGAACGCATAAAGGTTCCGCACCTTCTTATGGGTGACATGAATGCGTATCCGGACAGCATTCCCATGCGGTATGTTATGACCTGCGAAAACAGAAAATTTCAGGATCTCACCTCTGAAATCAAAACCACTTACCATGCATACGGAACGCATTCCGCAAAGATAGACTATATTTTCGCGTCCGGCAACGTTACGGGAAGCAATGCAAAAATATGGGACGATTGTCACGACGGTGTATATCTTTCAGATCACTATCCTGTAAGTGTAGATGTCGAACTTAATTAAAGAAAATGAAACTTGCTAAAAGATTTATTCTCATGGCAAAAAGTCACTGGGGTGAACTTGCAATAACTGTAATTGCACTTATCGGAAGCTCTGCCATGAGCCTTGTTACGCCGGAAGTGATCAGAAGAATGACGGCCTCTCTTACTGATCCGCAAGGAATTTCAACATCGATCCTGCTACAGTTTTCTTTGATTCTCATCGGAGCATACTTGCTGAGAGGAGTTCTGCGTTTTGTTGCTATGTATGTGAGCCACATAGCTGCGTGGAATTTTGTAGGTGAACTGACACTTAAAGTATACGACAAATATCAGTCAATGTCTATGCGGTATTATCAGGATAAGCAGACAGGTCAGCTTATGAGCCGCATGGTCAACGATACGCGTTTGCTTGAAGTTCTTATCGCTCATTCTCTTCCGGATCTTATCTCAAATATTCTCGTCATAATAGGCGTAACTGTAATGATATTCATTATCAATCCATTTCTTGCCGTGCTTACCCTTATTCCCGTTCCTTTCGTATTATTCGCCAGTTCCTTCTTTTCAAAAAAGGTTGCTCCGCTTTTCAGGATCAATCAGGAAGTGCTCGGAGACCTTAACGGGGTTTTGCAGGATAATCTTTCAGGCATGAAAGAGATACAGGCATTCGGAAAAGAAAATTTTGAGCATGGAAAAATGCTTGACAATACAAAATACTACAGTTTTGTCAATATCCGCGCAAACAAAGCAAACGCAATATTCCATCCGTCTGTCGAATTTCTCACATCTCTCGGTACCGTTATTGTTGTAGGAGTCGGTGGATTACTTGCAATGAACGGACAGATACAGACATCGGATATCGTAGGTTTTTTCGTTTATCTTAGCTTGTTTTATCAGCCTCTCGCTGTTCTCGCCAGACTTGTTGAAGATGTTCAGACATCTCTCGCAGGTGCTCGCAGAGTTGCAGAAGTTTTAGACAGTAAAAGTGAGATCGAAGAATCTCCCGATGCCTATGATCTTTCTTCCGTTGAAGGAAATGTTTCTTTTGAACATGTCTCTTTTGACTACATAAACGGAGAACATGTTCTCAAGGATATTTCATTTACCGCAAAAAAAGGCGAGATGATCGCGATTGTCGGACCTACAGGTGTAGGAAAAACAACTATCGTATCTCTTCTTGAAAGATTTTATGACCCGCTTTCAGGTAAGATAACGATTGACGGTCATAATTTAAGAGATATAACCATTCATTCACTAAGAAACAATATTTCGCTTGTTTTGCAGGATGTTTTCCTCTTTAACGGCACGATCGAAGAGAATATCGCATACGGCGTGGATAATTATACAAGAGAGGATGTCGTTGCTGCCGCAAAAGCCTCTTATGCAGATGAATTTATATCAAAAATGCCAAATGGTTATGATACTGTAGTAGGGGAAAGGGGAGTTCGTCTTTCCGGCGGCCAGAAACAGAGGATCGCTATTGCAAGAGCTGTATTGAGAAACACGCCTATTCTTATTTTGGACGAGGCAACGTCATCCGTTGATACGGAAACAGAATCAAATATCCAGGAAGCTATTGAAAAACTGATGGGTAATCGCACCATAATAGTTATTGCGCATCGTCTTACAACTGTTATGAAGGCAGACAATATCATTGTCCTTGAAAAAGGATCTGTCGTTGAACAGGGAACTCACAAAGAACTGTTCGAAAAAGGCGGTCTATATGCTAAAATGTGCAGAATATAATTAATTGTATTTTCATAAAATCTGTAAGTATAAAAAATCATTTTTTTGATGTAAATTTGATGTAAAGTTATAAATCAGGTATTGACAACATTTAATATTTGTTGTATAATATGCTATACACGGCAATTAAAATGCCAATTTTATTTCAGGAGGAAAAAAATATGAAAAAAATTATAGCAATGATTGCTGTTGCAATCGTAGTTGCTATGGTTGCTTCCGTTGGTGCAGCAGCTTTCTATACCGGCGAATTTGCACAGGAACGCCTCGAATTTGACGTTCCCAAGGTAAACCCGAAGAACCCTGCCATCGTTATCGACGGTAAAGCTGACCTTAACGGCGAATGGTTCGGCGCTCTTAAAACAGGTGTTAACCTTCAGGATGACGAAGAAGCCGAATTTGCAGGTTTCTGGGATGCTACAGTTTGGGGCAACTCCTATCCTGTTGGCGTTTCATCTCTCGACGACATCCCTGCAGAACATCGTAATATCTGGGATGTTTATTGGCTCTGGGATGAAGGCGGACTTTATTTCGCAGTAGTTTGCGACACCGACTCTACACCCACATCCTTCAACCCCGCTTTCTATCTCGGCAACGGCGACACAACCGGTCAGACCAGACGTGTTGATGGCTGGACTCCGATGATCCGTCCTTCCGATGATGAAGCTGTTCCTTATGAATGGCTCGAATTCTGGACCAATACTCTTGGAACAGGCGATTTCTGGAACGACGACAGCATGAATTACTATTATGGCAACTCCAAGAATCCGTTCGAAATCAAAACTGTTTCTTGGCAGGATACCGAAAAGAACGATAAGGGCGGCTACTCCTACTGCATCGAAGGTTTCATTCCCTGGGATGCAATCTGCTATGGAACCGGCACAGACAAAGTTGTTACTGATTTCGAAGGCAAAGCAGGCGCTATCATTTCTATCGGTAACATTTTCCTCGATGGCGACGGACACGTTGACGAAAACGGCAACCCTGATAACTGGGGTCGTGGCTTTGACTGCCCGAGCTGGGGATATTTCAACTACTACATGCTGAGCGCTACTCCCGCTGAAGCAGCTCCCGAACAGGAAGCTCCTGCAGCAGAAGAACCCGCAGCTGAAGAACCTGCTGCTACTGAAGAACCTGCAGCAGAAGAACCCGCAGCTGAAGAACCAGCTGCTGAAGAACCGGCTGCTACCGAAACCGTAACTCCGGCTCCCACAACAACAACTACCACAACCAACACCAACCCGAAGACTGCTGACGTAAGCGTTCTCTTCTACGCTCTCGCTGCTGTTTCCGCTATCGGTGGTATCTCTGTATTCAAGAGAAAATAATTAGTGTTTAACGGCGCAAGCCTTCAAACATACAGCCCCGAACCGAAAGGTCCGGGGCTTTTTCTGCTTTCAATTATAGATTTGTAACAGGGAACGATACTTCTCAGATAAGATATTGCATTATCAGACCGTCTTCTTCAGGTTTTGAATAAAGATTTTTTCGTTCGCCTACCTGATGAAAACCAATAGACGTATAAAGCGAGATCGCTGTTTCATTTGATTTTCTCACTTCAAGATAAACTTCTTTACAGTTATTTTCTTTAGCGCGTTCTATTACATTGTATACAAGATCTCTTCCGTATCCCATCCTTCTTTTTTCAGGCGTTACGGCAAGTGAAATAATTTCGGCGTTATCCGGAACAAAGAAATAAATACAGTGTCCCGTTACGATTCCCTCATCTTCTATAACATCTACAAAAAAAGTTTTACTCTTTAAAAATGAATAAATGCTTTCTTCCGTTTCAGGTGTGGAAAAGCAGACATTTTCTCTTTTTACTATCCCTTTAACATCCTTTTTTTCGGCTTTTCGAACAGTGTTCATATCGAGTCTCCGTAATCATTTATTAATTTCGATTTCTGATACGCATTTTTTTATTTCTTCTGCGCATTTTAAATATAATTCTTCATCTCCTCCGAACGGATCGGAAATTCCGTTTCCGAGAACGGAAATACTATCTGATTTTTCAGGAAATATTTCTTTTAGTATGGCAGCATGACGTGCAGTCATTGCGTATACTTTATCGGCATTCATTATGTCTTCTGGACTTATCTGCTTTGCCTTATGCTCTGAAATATCGATACCGTATTTTTTCATCGCTTTTACGGCATTCTCGGATGGAGCGGCTCCGTTTTCGGCATATATCCCGGCGCTTTTTGCTCCTGAGCCGTAAATACTGTTGAAAAATCCTTCCGCCATAGGACTTCTGCACGTATTTCCCGTGCAAACAAATAATACATTCATTATTCTGACTCTTTTCGTTCTTATTGACAAATCAGGTCATATATGATATAATTCAAATTACGAATTACCTTTATTTTAATATTATACACCTTTTTTATTGTTTCGTCAAGTATTAAAATCTCTAATTCGAATAATCGCAATTTCTGACACGGATTATTTTATGAAAGTTTTAGGTATTGAATCATCATGTGATGAAACTGCCGCATCAGTGGTTGAAGACGGCAGAAAAATTATATCGAACATCGTAAGAACTCAAATCAGCACACATGAGCTTTATGGCGGTGTCGTTCCTGAAATCGCATCACGTGCTCATCTTGAAGCAATTTCTTCCGTTACCCGTCTGGCACTTGAACCTGTCGGTGGTATTGAGAATATCGATGTTATATCGGTCACAAATGCTCCGGGACTTATCGGAGCATTGCTTGTCGGCGTCGGATTCGCAAAAGGCCTTTCTTTTTCGTCTGGTAAACCTCTCGTTCCCGTTCATCATATCAGAGGTCATGTCGCAGCAGCATACTTAACTCATCACGATCTAACTCCGCCTTTTATTGCTCTCATAGTTTCGGGAGGGCACAGCCATCTCGTTTATGTCTCTGACTATACATCATATAAAATATTGGGTGGAACAAGAGACGATGCGGCAGGGGAGTCATTTGATAAGGCGGCGAGAGTATTGGGCCTTGGTTATCCCGGCGGACCTAAAATGGATGCTCTCGCGAAACTCGGTGATCCAGATGCTATATTTTTCCCTCGTGTTCACTTTCACGATGCCCCCTTTGATTTTAGCTTCAGCGGCGTAAAAACATCAATTATAAATTATGCCCACAACGCGAAACAAACAGGAAAGGAACTTAATAAACCGGATGTCGCCGCATCATTCTCAAAGGCGATATGTGAGATTTTAACCGAAAAAGCCGTTCTCGCAGTTGATTCCTTTGATCTTCCGCAAAAAAAACTTGTTGTTGCAGGCGGCGTTGCTGCAAATTCAATGTTGAGAAAGATGATTTCAGAAGCAGCGGAGAAAAACAGTATTACGCTTTATATCCCCGACATCTCGCTCTGTGGCGACAACGGTGCAATGATAGCAACTCAGGGATATTATGAATACTGTTCAGGCAATATCGCCTCATCTGATCTGAATGCATTCGCTACTGAAAGTATAGAACTATAAAATAAAAAATGATATAGATAATCCACCCGAATAGGGTGGATTATCGCGTTTGTGCTCTTATTATTGGTTTTGTAAAACTGCCTGATAGCCTTCTTGATGTCCTCCGGTGATTGTAACATAGTAAGCTTCGCCGAATTTTGCGGTAAACGCAATTTCATTCATCGGTATTTTATATTCATCAGGATAATCGAAATCGTAATTCGGATCGAAATATTCTGTTACAACAATAAATTTTAATTTCACTTCATAAGTATCTGCCGATTTTTCAAGCATTACTCTGTCAAATTCCCACTCGTTTAAACTGTCACGTTTCAGCATTGATCTATCTGCGTTACACGCTCCGCTCCCTCCTGTTTGTCCGTTTATATCCCATTCCGTTAGGAGGAGTCCGATGTCTTCATCCAGATCAAGCTGAATATTGACAAGTATTTTGTCTTCATCAGGTATTTCATAACCTGTATAATTGCATCCGGCAAAAGCATATAACATCGCCAAAACTAGTAAAATAATAAGTATGAATACTTTTTTGTTTTTCATGATATTCACCTCTCATGATAATTGAATATTATTACTGTTCAGGGAATTTATCTTTTTTATCAGTTCATCTTTGCTTATACCCGATTCAACAAGTTCTTTTGCCAGTTTTTCAAACTCCGGTATTTTTTTCTCTGCGGCGATCTTCATAACATCCGTTATGTTTTTTGCTATAAAACAGCCTTTTCCTGATACCGAAACAGTTATTCCCCGTCGTTCAAGTTCTCCGTATGCCTTTGAAATAGTGTTCGGGTTTACTCCGATCATTCCGGTCAGCTCTCTTACGGAAGGAAGCTTGTCTCCCGGATTAAGAATACCGGCGCGAATGAATTCTTCCGTTTGTATAACGATTTGCTCAAAAACGGGTGTTCTGCTTTGCATATCAATCGTGAACATTCTATTCCTCGCCCGCTTTCCGTATCAATACTTCTTGTACATGGTCAGTATCCAGTATTTCCGCGCTTTCAACTGTTCCGTCATTGTAAATATAATCAATATTAACGGAACCGTAGTGATAAAAAGCAAAGTCGGGTTCGCCTGAATATACATAATAACCGGAATAGTTATCAAACATGCCTGCTGTTGTATTTCTGAAATAACTATCTTTTAACAGTAACATGAGATATTCTATATCTTTTCTTCCTGTAATATCAGTGTAGTATTCAGGATCGCATATTGCCTTTTGTACTTTGTTGGAATCAAACAACTCTGCCTTGCTGTCAAGATACTCAAACTCATCGGATATCGTTAAAAGCATCTCTTTAGATATCGGTATTACAGCCGGTTTTAGCCTTCCGCTCATGTCATTGAAATCAGTTATAACGGAAATAAAGTAATACTCATCAGATAAGGTATCTTTCGTATATTTTCTTGTTACTATGCTGTTTATATAATCTTTTTCGGATTTTATAAGTTCAGACAGATCATTGCAGTTGATTCCGAATGCTTTTAAATCGAAATAAGCACCTGATTCACTTAATTCGCCTCCAAACATAGCGTTGACAGCCAGATATGCTTCCATGCCTTTTGTATACATACCGTCCATATAATAAGATTGCGAAATTTCAGCTGAATCTGCTTTTCCCGATTCATCAGCGCGTTTGTCAAGCATCTCGGTTACCCGCTCAAGATATATGTCGATAAGAGGCTTGATATCTCTTTCAACATCCATAAATACAAGTGCGGTTTCTTTTTCTGATGAAATAGCTACGGCAACAATGTTTTCAGTTCCTATCGGTTCATTCAGTGCATTTTTTACCGCATTTGAGAAGTCTCCTGGCATTACAGCGGGAAGAGACGGAATGATCTCATCAAGAAGTATATACTGTTCCTCGCCAAGATCAAATGCTCCTGCTATGCTTACTGTTGTTGAGCTGTCGATTTTTTTAAGGATTCTCTCTGCTCGTTCGTGTGATTCTTTTGCAAATCCGTTAAAAAACTGCGAGGAGTTGTCAATGAAATAATTAGACGCATAATACTGTCCGTTATAATTCCTCAGCGCAGCTAAAGAGAAGTTAACGCTGTCAGAATTAATGAATCCGTAATTCAGCATATCTTCTTCGTAATTGCTGACATAACCGAATCTTGTGACGCTATTTCTGTTCTGATATAGTTTTGAAATGGGAATATCAAGGTATTCCTTTTCTCTCTCAGTAATTTTTTTTTGGATTTCATTCTTTTTTTCAAATGAAGAAGAATATGTTGAATAACCGTGAGACGTTTCGATGTTCAGTGATGTGCAGACAACGTGATCGGCTCCGGGCAAGAAAAGGAGTGTCTTTTTGATTTCAACGTTTTCATCGATATAATTGTAAAGAGCATTTATAAATTCCTCTGTCAATCTTGAAACCACAGTTGCCTGCTTGCCGTTTGACAAAGTAATTTCGCAATAATAATCTGTTCCAGTATCATTTCCGCCTGAAAGGAGATCCAGCATGTCTTCATCATCGATTTTAACCTTAATGTAGTTCTTGCTTACATATGTATCCGTTATCGGTTGTGCGTTTACAGGTTTCATATAAACGGAAACAGATTTGATTTCATCAGTTCTGAAATCAATTGTTTTTAGGCTGCGTTCAGCAGTAACATTTATAATACCGGAAATAACAGATGTTGAAATAATGAGAACGAGATAAATAACAAGATGTTTTCCGAATTCGGTAAAGCCTTTGTTGAATATGAGCGTTGCTATTATAAATGAAATGAAAGAAACGATTATAAATAAATAGAACAGCGGACTGTCGAACATGTCCGTATAGTCAGCATGCGCAAAAATAAGGAATATAAGCGCCATAACAGGTCCGAAAGAGCCCGCATACGCGAAAATTCCAACGCCTTTATTCACAAATGATTTACCTGCATTTTCAGCTTTGTATTTTCTGAAAAGCAGCATTCCCGCTATAACATATAAAACAGCCACAAGCAAAGTGTAGCATATGGATTTTGCCTCAAAGAAGTAGTGGATCCCGTAAAATTCAGCGTATTGATATCCGCTTGCAGTAAGCATGATCTGCGTTATAGGCATTGCTGGAATATTCGGGATGAGCAGTATCTGATTCAACGGAATAGTATACTGTGAAGTCATAAATGACGTGTATGACTGTATAAGAAATGGGAATTGAATGTATGCGGTAATAAATGTAGGCAAAAACAATATTATAAACGTCATGTAAGCTTGTGTAATAGCTGTTCCTGTGATAACTGCAGCAAAAGAAGACGCTGCGAAAACAAGCATATAACCCGCAAGATTATAAAAAAACGAAAGAAAGTAATCTCCCGCAGATACATATGCCTGATAGTTTTCTCCTGCCGAAATTACCAGTGCTATAAAAAGGAGGTTAACTACAAGCATTACAGATATCATTATTAATGCGGAAATAATATTTGTAAAAAAGACAGAAGATCTTTTTACCGGTGATGAAAGAATAAAATCCGCATAATTTTTCTTATGGATGAAACCGAACATCCCGATGCAGAGTGCGATCGGAATGATATACATAAAAGCTGTGGACGTGCATCCGAGAAGTTCCACGCCGATGTATCTTATTTTTCCGATTGCAAGTGACGAAACCTCGTCCGTTATACCGAAAACAAGAAAGCTTGATAAAATCAGGATGAGGAGCATAACGAGCGAGTAGGGGAGCATTCTTCGGAGCGTATAGCGGAAATATCCGAAATCAAACAGAGATTTTTTCATAAGCATATCCAAGCAACTCCATTTCGTAAATAAATATTTCTTCAAGCGTCAGAGGAAGTATGTCCAGTAAGATTGGATTGAGAGCTTCCAGCTTTTTCCTGCAGTCTTCCTTGTCGCCTTTTATAATAAGCTCTGCGACAGAACCTCGCTTTTTTGAGCTTATTATATTCATTCCTATAAAGTTTTTCTCGTTGAAATCCTCTTTAAAAGCTATCTGAACCTTGAATACATTAGATGTTATGTTTGCAACATCACCTTCAAAAAGTATACCGCCCTGATAAAGAACTCCCAGACAATCGCAAATATCCTCAAGTTCACGAAGGTTGTGAGATGTCATAATAACTGTGATATTGCGCTCTGCAACTTCATCGTAAATTATGTTTTTCATAAGATTTCTTACTACGGGGTCAAGTCCGTCAAACGTTTCGTCAAAAAGTACAAGTTTGCATTTGCAGGCAAGAGCACAAAGCATTACAAGCTGTCTTTTCATTCCCTTTGAAAATGTCGCAACTTTGCCTTTGAGAGGAAGACCGACCATTCCGAGCTTTTCCCAGAAAAAGGAATAATCAAAAGAATCATAAAACTCAGAATATATCTGCGCATACTGTTCAACAGTGCATCCTGTAGGAAAATAAAACTCGTCTGCAACAAATACGATATCTTTTTTCTTTATTACATTATCAAAAATCTCTTCGTCGTCTACTTTGAGACTTCCAGAGTCCGGATAGTATATTCCGGCAATCAGTCTTAGTAATGTGCTCTTGCCTGAGCCGTTTGCACCGATAAGTCCGTATATCGATCCGTCACGGATTTCGCAGGAAAGGTTTCGCAGCACATCTGTTGTTCCGAACGATTTGGTAAGCTTCTCTGCTTTCACCATAATAATCACCCCAAAAAAATAAACTGTACTATCTGTAATAGTACAGTTATGATAGCACATTGCTTTGTCAATGTCAAGTCCGAATTGCGAAATTCACAAAAAAGTTACAAAGTGCCGCGATTCACAGAAACTACATGTTCCGCAATCAGGTGCCCCGTTTCAATTTTACATACTTCATTAAGCGTTGAGAACAAAGCATTGGAATTGACTTCACATACAAGCGGACCGTCGTCTGAAAAAAGAAGGTCTATTCCGCAAAAATCAAGTCCGAGTATACCTGCTGCATCAACGCAAAGTGTATTTATTTCTTCGGGTATCTCCGCCTTTGTAGCCGATCCTCCTATAGCCATATTTGATCGGAAATCGTTTTTGTTTTCACGGATAATTGATGCTACAGCTTTTTTTCCGACAACATACACTCTGCGATCTCGTCCTTTGCTTGTTTCAATAAACTTCTGGTAAAGGTGCGGTGTGAGATAGTATTTTCTTTGAAAGTCAGTGATTTCAACTTTGGAATTGAGAAGAAAAACTTCACGTCCCTGTGATCCGAAAGCGAGTTTTGCCACAACGGGCAGACCGAGTTCATCGGCGATCATTTCTGTGAATTCATTGAAGAACACTTCGTTCGGAAAATATGTCAGCGGATAATCGATCGTTTTCGGAACCGGAAAATCGTTTTTCAAAAAAGTGTTGATGCGCCTTTTATCCGAGCATAGTTCAATAGAACCAATATTGTTAAAAAGCCTCGTTCCTGAAATTTCCATTTTGAGTCCGAGCGGAATATCTTTATCAAGAAATACACACTTTTCAAAGAACTCAATATCTGTTCTTGTCCTTGCCTCGGTATTATTCAGTATAACAGGAATATTCCCTGATTTTTTTATTCCTTCAGCAATATTCTCAGCGCTGTATTTGAAATAAGGAATTGAATGATTGATTATGATAGGTATTTTCATCTTAACTCACTTATATATTTTATTGCCGTGTCAACAGCGTATTTTCCGCTTTCAAATGTCAGTCCGCCCTGCATATATGCGGTATAAGGAGGTTTAAGCGGCGCATCTGCAGAAATTTCAATCGATGAACCTGATATGAATCCTCCCGCAGCCATAACAACATCGCAGTCATAACCTGGCATCGCCCACGGTTCGGGTGTGACAAATGAATCTACCGGTGAACCATGCTGAATTCCTCGGCAAAATGCAAGCAGATCATCCGGATTACCGAAAGTAACAGTCTGAATAATATCTTCTCTGTTTTCATCTGCAAGGGGGGAGACGCAAAAACCTGCTTTTGAGAGCTTTTCTGCCGCATAAACAGCAGTTTTAAGCGCTTGTGCAACTATATGCGGCGCCATAAAAAAGCCCTGAAACATATTTCGCAGCTCATCAAGTGTTGCTCCACACTCTTTTCCTATTCCGACGGCAGTCAGCCTGTAGGCACAAAGTTCAACAAGCGCCTTCTTGCCGCAAATATATCCGCCGGTCCTTGCAATACCGCCGCCGGGGTTTTTGATGAGTGATCCTGCCATAAGATCAACACCTACGGCTATGGGTTCTTTTTCTCTTACGAATTCTCCGTAGCAGTTGTCAACAAATACAATAACGTCTCTTACGCTTTTTGCTGCTTCAGCAACAGCCTTTATATCTTCAAGACTAAGTGTTCTTCTTGATGTGTATCCTCTTGAACGTTGCATAAAAACAAGTTTTATTGAGGGATCATCCTTAATCATTTTTTTCATTATTTCGAGCTGCGGATGTCCGTTTGAATCAAGTTCTATTTCTTTATAACTGATTGAGAAATCCTTCATCGAACCGTTTCCGCTGTATCCGGTTATACCGAATGTTTCGCATAATGTATCATATGGCTGACCGGTAACGGAAAGAATGGTGTCACCGGGACGTAATACCCCGAAAAGTGCTGTTGCGAGAGTATGCGTTCCTGATACAAAAGTATGTCTTACCAGCGCATCTTCTGCCCCGAAAGCATAAGCAAAAACACTGTCGAGCGTATCTCTGCCTCTGTCATCGTAGCCATAACCCGTAGTTCCGTGAAGCATGGCTTCAGATACTCTGTTTATCCTGAATGCCTCAAGAACTCTTTCTGTATTTATCTGACAGATCGTATCTATTTTTTTATATATATTATTCATAAACTCATCCCTGCTTTATTTATGTTCAAGTGCAGCGTCGATCATAGCGCAAAGGTTTTCATATGGTACATCCGCCTGAATCTCCTGAGAGGAAGATGTGATATAACCTCCGTTTTTCGACATAAGTTCGATAGTTGCATGCGTTTCAGCGGCAACCTCCTTCGGAGTTCCGTAGGGGAGTGTTCTCTGAGTTGATATCCCGCCCCAGAAAGTCAACCTGTCTCCGTATTCGGATTTCAAAAAAGCGATATCCATGCATTCAGGCTGGACGGGATTCAAAACATCAAGTCCCATTTCCGTAAGATCGGGAATAATGGCATCTATACACCCGCAGGAATGGACCCAAACATCTTTTCCCGCATCGTGAATAAGGTCGTATTCTTTCTTTTCTCCGGGAGCGATCATTTTTCGCCATGATTCCGGAGACATCAGAAGTGATTTTTGCGACCCCCAGTCGCTGCCAAGCAATACTCCGTCGATTTCCGGAAGATATATTATATTTTCGATCATTACGAGATTTTTATCGATTATTTTATCAAGCAATGCTTGTGCGTAATCCGGTTCTCCTGCCATATCTGCAAGAAAATTCTCGATACCTCTTGAAAAATACGCTTTTTCAAAATGACTGCCGAAAATCTGGATTAGTATATAGCACCCGGTTTCTTCTTTTATCATTTTCATTCTTTCTGAAAGATCATTTACGCTCGGACCGTATCCCATGGTTCGAGGGAGTTTTAATGGGATTTCATATCCAAAGTCAGCGTCGGTCAGTCCATACCAGCCCCACCATGGAGGCTCGACCGGAAATACGTCGTTCCCGATCGCCAGACGAACGGCATCATATTTATTCAGCTTTCCACTTTCATATAACTTTTTGGCAACCGGCGTTTTGTATCTCTCATAGAGAAGATCGGTATATTTTTCTATGCCGTCACCTGCAAGATGAATGCATGAAGGGACTTTGCCTGTGTTTTCATGTTTTATTGCGCTTTTAACAAGTTCCCTTTTTGTCATAATCAATTACCTCAAAAACGATATTATCTTTATGATTATATCATATGCTTTATTATTTGTCAATAAATCCAGAATAAATCCTTTTCAGTAATCGTAAAGTGCTTGACAAACTGAATTCTGTATGTTAAAATTTACAAAACAAAAAAATACAGGGGGTCTATTGATGCTTTATACAAGTCCCAGAAAATCTTATGAGATAACAAAAACAGAGCGAATTGGTTCTTCGCTTTATATGACGTCTGAACGAGGCATACTTCGTCTTTCTCCTCAGAATGAGCGTATCGTTCGAATAAATTACAGTGAAAACGGCACCTTATCGGATGAATTCGGAATGGGAATTTCTTTTCATGGTAACTGTGATAAATGGACATATGAAGAAAACGGCGATTCTGTTATTCTTTCTACCGATGTAATTAAAATACACGTCAACAAAAAAACATCTTCGATTTCTTATTACAGTATTGAAGGAAATCTTATTCTGAAAGAAGCAGATTTTCAGAGCAAATACCTTTCTTACTATGATACCACTCAAACTGTAGCTGATGAAAATACTGTTGTGGAAGAAATAGAAACTCCCGACGGTATCAAAAAGCAGATTAAACAGGCTACAAAAGTGTTTGACAGACGCCTGTGCAGCACAAAACTCAGTTTTCAGTTTAAAGAAAATGAAAAAATATACGGTCTTGGACAGGCAACGGAGGGCGTTCTGAATCTCAGGGGAACAACACAGTATCTCCACCAAGCCAACATGAAGATTGCTATTCCGTTTTTCGTATCTACAGAGGGCTACGGCGTTCTATCCGGAACTGACGGCACGGCAATATTCAATGATAACGCATACGGTTCATATCTTTTTACCGATGCTGATACGGAAATGGATTTCTATTTTATTTACGGTCCTGAGTTTGACGATATCATCGCCGGATATCGTTTCCTAACGGGAAAAGCGGCGATGCTTCCCAAATGGGCTTTCGGTTTTATTCAGTCACAGGAAAGATATGAGTCTCAAAAGGAGATCCTTGATACTGTTAGTAAGTTCGAGGAACTCGGGCTCGGTATTGACTGTATTGTTCAGGATTGGTCTTCATGGATACCGGGTCACTGGGGTGAAAAGCGCCTCGATCCGGAATGTTTCCCGGATGTCCCCGGTATGATAAATGAACTTGACGAAAAACATGTTCATTTTATGCTTTCGATTTGGGCAAATCCTGCGGAATGCACGGAAGATTATAAAGAGTTCGCCGAAAAAGGTCTGTTTTTCCCTGCATCCAATACATATAACGCATTTAACCCTGATGCAAGAAAACTATACTGGAAGCAGTTGAAGGAAGGTGTATGGGATAAAGGTATAAAGGCATTCTGGTGCGATTCCTCCGAGCCTTTCACTCCCGAATGGGGCCTTGACGAGCCTGTTGCGCCCTATATGTATCAGAATTTCCTTCGTGATGCGTCTCAGTTCATGCCGAGAGATCTTGCAAATGCTTATGGACTTGCTCACAGCCGCACCATTTATGACGGACAACGTTCCGTTACGGATAAGTTCAGAGTTTGCAATTTAACGCGCAGTTCTTTTACAGGTGGGCAAAAATACGGCGCTATATTGTGGTCGGGCGATATTTCCGCTCGTTGGGAAATATTAAAAAAACAAATACCTGCCGGTCTTAACTTCTGCGTTAGCGGACTCCCTTACTGGACTCTCGATATCGGTGCCTTTTTTGTCAGAAGAGGACCCAACTGGTTCTGGAATGGAGATTATGATAAAACGACCGAGGATATGGGCTACAGAGAGCTCTTTACACGTTGGTTCCAGTTAGGCGCATTCCTTCCCGTTTTCAGAGCTCACGGCACTGAGGCACGAAGAGAACCATGGAATTACGGAAAAGAAGGCGACATGTTCTATGATTCGATTAAGGCTGCTATTGATCTTCGTTATTCACTTTTGCCGTACATTTATTCTTCTGCCGCAGATGTTTATTTTAATGACGGAACTATCCTTCGTATGCTTGCTTTTGATTACCGCAACGATTCGATTGCTTGTGAGATCAAAGATCAGTTCCTCTTCGGTAAAAGCATAATGGTATGTCCCGTTACTGATCCGATGTATTACGGGATTAATTCAGTCAAAATAGAAAATTCGGATTTTACAAGAAAAGTATACCTTCCCGATGGTAACGACTGGTTTGATTTTTATACAAAGGATAAGTATTCAGGAGGACAGTG
>JAEEGF012186988.1_pt1 | contig 22893 bp, 25 predicted proteins | sample 9134171 | NCBI WGS metagenome assembly JAEEGF01 (sample SAMN16246542, study PRJNA631951) | gut metagenome | biome: gut microbiome; feature: rumen; material: AP-attached | host: Bos | place: Iran: Karaj | collected 2018-10
AGGAATTATTGGAAATCGTATCTTTCGAAGTAGTTTGTATAGTCCTATCCCCAAAATTGAAATATGCAGGCCCGCCTAAACTTTTACTTCTTATAATAATAGGCAAAAAAATAGAGGGTAACAGTTCTACCCCCTTCACAAAATAAAAAACCGAAAGGCCGAGATTAATCCCGGCCTTTCATACTTCCTATGTCATGGTTGAAGCTCATATAAATCATCATACTCATCTCCGACATATGGATATTTGTCATTTAAATAGTAAAACTCCTCATTAGACTTTAGAATAATCTCATCACTGGATGGAGTGACAGAAAAATTCTTACCAAGAGCTGCATCAAAATCATCATAAGTAACTGTTGCGGTTATTCCTTCGCCTGTTTTTGATAATGTTCCCTCCATATATGCCTCAGGTCCATCACTGCGAGTTACATCAAGATAAAATTTCATTTCTTCCGCATCGATTTCAAGCAAGTGAATGGTTCCGTCATCGCTCCAATAGCCATAAACACCGGAAATCAGATCACCCCCCGTATTACTAGTAGCAGAATCTGTATCCTCGGTAGTTTTCTCTTCACTCACGTAATAGAAGATATATTGCTCTCCATAATAAGGCTCAAGTCTAGTAGCATCAGGCATAATAAAACTTGATACGTCTATTCCATCTTCCATGAATATTACAGTCCCAGAACCAAGTGACAAAACTTCAACATCCCCAACCGCTTCTATTCCTCGTAAATCACACGCTGATCCCGAATCTGTATTGCGAATGTTCTCCATTTGATAATTAACGCTAAAGTTCCCACCAAAATCGATTAATAATGTTTCTCCATCGCATTCCGCAATCTTAATATTATAATTATATTTGTCACAATACGTGTTCTCACCAATTTTAATTTTTGAAAGTAACTCGTCCTTTATTTGCTGCTTTTGTCGGGCTATCTCTTCATTTTTCTGTTGTTGTCTTTCATTCTTTAATTCATTTATTCTATCTACTGCTTTAGAATAGTCTTTCTCCTTTATTATATTTACCTTAATATTTCCATTCGTATACTCATTAAACTTTTTATCAGAAACTATTGCATACCCTATTATGGTTGATTCTGAATAAGGTTTTTTAGGATTGACGAAGCACAATTCTATCGCATTATCCACCCGATTTCCAAAAATCATAAATGTTTCGTTCGGCACTTCAATGAATAGAGGTGCATCTTCATTATAATGTTCATATTGAGAATTATCGGACTTAAAATACACAGACACCGCTTTTCCATTTACCACTCCAAAATAATCGTCTGTTGTTAAAGGTGCTTTATAATACTCCACACCACCTTTTGAATTAATGCCCATAAAGGCAAAATTCAAATCCTCGATGCTTCTTTTAGCAGCCTCGTATTTACTTTCGCTACCATAGAGTTCTTTTATTTTTAGGCCTATGCTAACATCTTCTCCATGAAATCTGGGTAGCTCAGAAGTCCAATCTGATCCTCCTGACAGTACATTTGAAATAATAATTATAATAACTAAAAGCGCAGCAAGAATAATTGAATTTCTATACTTGTTTTTAGTAAAGAAATTCGCGACATTTTTATCACTTTTGACTTGCTTAACATCATTTATAAAATCACTTGCCGTTTCCGTAGCCTTCTTTGTGTACTCTTCCCGTTGCTCATAAGTTGCTTCATTTATTCTATCGCCAATATCCTTGGCCTTCTTTGAAACTGACCCCAAAGCCTCATCTAAAGATTTTTTTGTATTATTTTTACCGTCATTATGTATTTCCGCACCACAGTTTGGACAATATACTGCATCTTCCTGGATTTCTTTTCCGCATTTACTACAAAACATTTGCACCTCCTATTGATACCATACAGCACGTCAATATGTACTAATGCGTTTATTAATTGATTATACATCGTCCGCCATTTGGCGTTTATAAAATTACCATTAAACAAAACCCTGTATAGCATTACTGGGCTCCATACATCGTTTCTTCTAAATTAGGAAAATACGACAATTACTGATCTATATACAAAAACATAGCAAATAGGCTAGCAAATGGTATTTTGTATAATTTTTGCATTAATTATAGAAATTAAACTATTTCCACCTCCTATTCATGTTAGACTGTAGCCTTTACTTTACTTCCATCCATGAAAGTGAATTCATATTCTTTTTTCCCAAGGATCCTAACTTCCCAGATAACCAGTTCTGCAAGTTCTTCCACCATGCAGGTAAGTGGCTTCTGCTTTGATAGTTCTAGGAGTTGCCCTGCCCGGAGGCGTTTTAAAGGGCTTCTGTTTTCGCTTTTCCAAGCTTCAAACCGGGAATTATCCGTTATGAACTCGTTATAAGCCAACACAAAGCCTTTTTCCAAGTCCTTCTGATCTACAAATGCATTCCGGCAGGTAAGTTTACCATCCACACGATGGTTGCAGCACTGCCATTGATGCACTCCTCTTCCCGACCAGCTATGCCTTCCGTACTGACTACCGCATTCCCCACAGAACACTCTACCAGAGAACGGATTAGGCTCAGCACCATAGTTGTATCTTTTGGTGTTATGATCCCGCATGAAGTCTTCTCGTCTTTTCAGCTCTTCCTGCACAGCCTCCCAGGTCTCTCGGTCAATTATGCCTTCATGACTACCCTCAACATAGTACTGGCTGACTTCACCCTTATTTATTGCAGCCTTCTTAGTCAGGAAGTCTACGGTGTAGGTCTTCTGAAGAAGCGCATCACCTTTATGCTTTTCATTCTTAAGGATCCCGTTTATGGTTTCTGCATACCATCTTTTCTTTTTCCGACAACTTTCAATGCCGTCATCATCCAGTCCTTTTGCAATAGCCTGTGGGCTTCTTCCATCAAGGAACTCCTTGTAGATTCTCCGGACTATCTTTGCCTGCTCCTCATTGATGACAAGCGTACCATCCTCTCCCCAGTCATATCCAAGGAAATGTGTTGCATCAAGAAAAAGCTTTCCTTCAGCAAATCCGTGCCGGATGCCCCACTTACAGTTCTCAGAAATATTCCTTGATTCGTCCTGTGCAAGAGAACTTAGGATAGTAAAAAGAAGCTCTCCCCCGGCTTCAAGGCTGTTTATGTTCTCTTTCTCAAAGTAGATTGGGATTCCCAAAGCTCTTAGCTGTCTCATATAATCAAGGCTGTCCTTGGTATTCCTCGCAAATCTTGATATAGACTTGACGATAACAATGTCAATCTTACCTGCCTTGCAGTCAGCTATCAGCCTGTTAAATTCTTTACGCCTCTTTGTTGATGTTCCGGAAGTAGCCTCATCAGCGTATATCCCTGCCATCTCGTACTCATCATGCTCTTCGATGTACTTGGTGTAGTACTCTACCTGAGCCTTAAAGCTATGGAGCTGATCCTCATCGTCTGTTGATACTCGGCAGTACGCTGCCATCCTGAGCTTATTCTTTTTCTGTACCTTCTCCTGCACTTTCTGTGCAGGAATAAGAGTAACACTTCGTGCCATCTGATCTCCTCCTCTCAGATATGTATGTCTTAGCTTCTATCTTCATATTCTTAACTTCCTCATCCGGTATCCGGACTCCTTGGCAAAAGGACACACCCTTTCGTTTAGTGCCATTGCATATCCAGATAATCTTTTTGTTCTTTGTCTGAATGTGCCTTACAAGCATGCTCCCGCAATCAGCGCAAAAGATCTTATTCTTATAAGGATAGTTCTCTTCATTAAGCTCTGGCACTCCGGATTCAAACACTTTCTTCTTGTAGCCCCTCTTCCAGTAGCTTTCTGAATAGTAACCATATTCCCGGATGCCTTTGTCGCTTTCCTTCTCATAAACATAGATGCTTTTATCCGGATTCCACTCTGCTGCAGTAACATCCGGAAGATTTATCCCTCGGCAGAACTCTTTACCAAATCGCTTAACTCCGCTACAGTCCCAGCTCATTCTGTTTCCTTTACTATAAATGCGTGGCTGAAGTCTATGCCCACAGTATGCACAGAACAGCTTCCTTTCGTAAGACCTCTCACCCTCTTCATATCTGAAGGTCATCTTGGCAAGTCTTTGAGCCTTAGCATTCTGAGCTTTCTGCCATAGCTGCTTTGAGACTATAGCCGGATGATCATCTTCCACGTACCACATATCTTCCTCACCTTTGTTACGCCTCTGCTTTCTGTTATCATCCACATAAGTCTTATGGTTTATGAAATCCCCTTTGTAAATCTCATTAGCCAGAAGTCTCCCGATTGAAGTTCCCGTCCATGGTATCCCTTTGGGAGATGTCACACCGTTCTTATTAAGAAACTGTAGAATCGCAGTATCTGTATATCCATCGGCAGCCATCTCGTAAGCTTTCCTTACCCACTTTGCTTCCTCCGGAACTATCTTTATACCATCCTCATCCCTGGTGTAACCAAAGGACCTCTCTAAATGGCTAACAGAAATCCCTGCTTCATACTTTCTTCTATAAGAAAGCTTTATCAGCTCTCGTGTGTTTACGCTCTCAGCTTCAGCAAAAGCTGCATATATTGTCATCAGAAGCTCTCCGTTTGCTGACAGAGTGTTTATTCCCTGCAGTTCAAAGTAAACATCTACATGCTTTTCCCGCAACTTTCTGATGGAATCAAGGAACACCTCTGTATTCCTTGCAAATCTCGATATGGACTTAGTTATGATCAGGTCAATCTTTCCGGATAGTGCATCATCTATCATGTTTTGAAAGCCATCCCTGTTCTCCTTGAATCCGGACACAGCAAAATCATAATAAACACCCGCGTACTCGTAATTCTTGTTGTTTCTTATAAGCTCTTCATAATGTGCCTTCTGGTTCTCCAGTGAATTTTCCTGCTCATCATGTTCTGTTGAAACTCTGCAGTAAGCAGCAACCCGCAGTTTCTTCTTAACAGGCTTTCTTTCTACAACATTTACCTTCATTGCCATTTTCCTTTCCACTTCTCGGCATCCTCTAAGGTTCTGAAAGCTGTGTGACCTCTGAGGTTATGTAAGATTGCTTTTCTGAGTTCTTTGAACTCCTGTCCTCCAAGGCCAATCCGTACAAGCCATGCCCTCATATAGAACTTCTCATTTTCCTCAATTGTCTCGTCCGGTGAAATCCATCTAGATGCCTCTGAAGCCTTTATCATGGCATCGGCAAGGATACGATAATTCTCAGTGTCCGGAAATCCCACAATCCTTACTTTTCCACCTGATTCTTCCATACCAAAGTCCTTGTAGCCAAACACCCTCTCCAACAGATATCTTTTGGAATGGAGCATATTCTCAAGATTCCTTTTCCCTTCCGGTGTCATCGGAACAGCCCGGATACCCGCCTTCGGAATTCCTTCAGCATCTACACCATCCTCAGCAAGTCTTGTCATCAGCCAATCCAGGTCATCGCCATTGACGTTCCCGTCCCTGTCTACTTTGTATGGCCCGATTTCATAAGCGAATGTTGGTGATCCAAAGTAAACTGCTCTGGTTCCGGTCAAATGCTCGATAGCCTTAATGCCTTTCTTCTTATCTATAAGCTTCATGACTATACCTCCACTCCATACATCACTCTGTGAATAGATACAGTCAAGTCCAGAAGCGCATCTTTATATAGCAATCTCTTGAGCAATACCGCCTATGATTATTTCCGTAGGAAGTGAATGTGGATCCGCAGCATTCACACTTGGTAATGTAAAGAGCAGTCTCTCTCCTGACTGCTTCTTCCGGATGTTTCTTCCACCAAGCTCTTCTGCAGTTCTCAGAACAGAAACGTCTGCGTCTCCCACGCCCCCTTGGTTGTATCAATGGCTTACAGCAACTCGGGCAGGTGTTTTCTGGATGTATATCCTCACCATTGCCACCAAGGCCTCTCGATTTACAGATGTACCTTACCGCATCTCTTTTCTCCCTAACCTCATTGGCTATTGCCTGGTAACCCATTCCGGTTCTTCTGAGTTCTAATATCTTTTCACGGATTTCTTCTGTCATGTTTCCTCCTAGCAGGAAAAAGTATCTTTTCCTACTTAGTTCCGAAATCCGCAACCCCCTAAAAAAATGCACCTATAGGCACATAAACCTATAGGTGCATTCAGCATTACTATTTAATTATCAACCAGTTGGTTACTCTACATCACTTGGAGGTGGAACTTCACCTTCAACTTTCTTCTTTCCAGTTATAAGTGCTACTACAGCAAGTGCAGCATTGATTAAGCACCATCCGGACCAAATTGCCAAATCAGAATAGCTTCCATAATTTGCAAATCCGATCAAAGCCGCTAAGCCAAATATAATTATAAGTGCAATATTACCGCCCTTTTTAACAGATTTCCTAGTCGCAATAGAAACAATACCACCTGCTAACATAAAGATTGCAACAAGGAATCCTGCCGAGCCAGATACTTCTCCATTTTCTTCCAGTGCATTTGCAACGCCTGCCGCACATGACTGCAGCATTACGATTAAGCAAAGAACAATAGATAAAATACCTGCAACCAATTTCCAAATCTTCATTTCAATACTCTCCTCTCTTTTTTTACTGTGCAGTAAATGTTATAGGATCTGTGTCCTTAATAGTATCGTATGTATCTGCATTATAGATGTGGAACTTAAGTTCAACTTCTTCAATTGCAGAAATACTATTCTCTTCTAATTCTGATGACATAATCGTAATATCATCAAATGCCTTCTTGCCATCATAAACTGTCGTTGAGAAATAAGGTGTCATCATGAATCCATTGATAGACATATCATCAACACTGATTCCAACGTTCTTTCCAGAATTATTCTCGATGTACAAAAGGATTGCAGTGCCCCAGAAGCTATTCTCATCAACTGTCTTACCTACAATTCTGATTCCGTCCTCATTATACAGTTCAAATCCAGAATCATCTGCGCTAGTATCCATATGATCATATGCAGAAGTCTTGATGGTAACCACATCAGGATTAACAACATCAGTCCAATCATCTGAGTTATATATGTGGAAATAAATCTCAACCTGTCCTACAGAATCAATTCCTGCAGCCTTGAGCTCACTGCTTGAAAGGTGCATTGTCTCGTTAGCTTTCTTTCCAGGTGCAACCTCAGATACAAACAGGTCACTGATCATGAAATCATTAACGATAAGTGCATTGCATCCTACAGTAACAGTCTTATCTGATTCATTCTCAAGGAGTAATTTAATACCATCACCCCAAATGCTATCTGTCTCATAGCCAGTAGCTGTGACTTTGATACCTGCCTCATCAACAAGCACCTGCTCTTCCACGGTAATTTCCTCTGCCTTAGCCTCTTCTGCCTTAGCTGAACTGTCAGAAGAATCTTCTGTCTTTGTATCAGACTTAGCATCAGAATCAGCAGATTGATCAGTACCGGTTATCTCTTTTTTATCATCGGAACTGGATGAACCACTACCGATTGCCATTGATGCAAAAAGACAAAGACATAATACCACTGCTAACCATTTTGTTTTGTTTCGCATATTTTCATAGCCTCCTAATAAGAAATAGTTTGATTATAATAAAAGCAGCAAATGCCTCAGCAAAACCTTCTATCACTATATCCCAGATATCAAATACACCAGGAACTATAGTAGTAAGTTGGAGTAATTCCATTGCTGTAGAGAATAAAAAAGCTATTATGAATACTCTTCCTATTGCTGCATTATTACCTAAACATAAGAACAGAGCAAAAACTAATGCATACCCCCAAAGTATGTCCATCAAGTAGTACCTTACGAAATAATCAAAAGCCGTTTCAGGCTGGCTAATGCTTGTAACTTCATTCCCCCAAAATGATCCTAAGACTCGAACAAAAATCACATCCGGTGCAACGATAGCGTACAGTATTGCACCAACAATCAAAGGAACTATGATATTTGCCAACACCAATACTTTTTTATCCACCTACCAGTCTATTGTTATCCTCCTTATCAAAACATGTTATAACAATATTATAAACGATATTCCGATTATCTCAAAACTATTCTTGTAACCCGCTTGTTCTAAGTGGTGCCATCTTCTTGCTCTTGAGAACACTGTTAACATCAATAATGCTGCCCGGTCGCTCATTAAAAATAATCATAAGCATCGCATCACGAGGGACCTTAGCATACAGCTCAGGCATCTCATATTTTTTTAATGCCCTCTGGGTCTCATCAAGAGTCATTTCCGAAGCATAACAGATTCTTAAAATCACATCCCTTTGTTTAGTGCGCTTTTCTCCGGAAAGCAGCTTGTAACCATAACGCTCGGGAATATCTGCATTTACAAACACTGACTGCTGTGTTATTCCTCTTTCTGACATTATGCCCTTTACATAAGTTGAAAAAGCACTGCTCTCAGTATTTAAGCTGTCTTTATTCTCTTCGCAGTATTTATCGAACTCTTTAAGATGAGTCTTACCTAATACTTCTTCCAGCTCTCGTGTACTTTTTTCTTTCATACTTTCTCCACCTGTTTGAGATATAATTAAATAAAAAACATAAACGAGGACGATAACATGGATCCAACATATCATCCGAATAATTCAAATTACAAAACCATAGCTATCCTTAACGAATCTCATGGTATATATCTGGTACAGGATCAATCAACAAACAGAATTTATGTTAAGAAAATCCTTGATGTATACAATCCTGATATTTATAAAAAGCTTTATTCCACCCCTGTTCCAGGGATTCCGAAAATCATAGAGTTTTATGAGCAAGACAGCCAACTGACTATCATCGAAGAATACATATCCGGAACACCACTTCAAGAAAAACTCCAAGAGGGTGTTACCTATAATGATGTCATGAGCTATCTTACAGATTTATGCTCTGTCCTCAAAAGACTACATGCTTCTACCCCTCCTATAATCCATAGGGATATCAAGCCTTCGAATATCATCATTACAAACTTCAACAGAGCAATCTTGATTGATTTTAATGCTGCTAAGAACTTTTCATCCACTGCATCAGAAGATACAAGATTACTTGGTACTCAAGGCTACGCTGCACCAGAACAATATGGTTTTGGTTCATCATCACCTCAGACAGATGTATACTCTCTGGGCATTGTCCTAAGAGAAATGCTTACATCTTGTTCTCAATATCCTGCTGAGTTAGATAGGATAGTCGCAAAGTGTACCGAGATGAATCCCAAAGAGCGCTACTCAAATATCAGCGAACTCGAAAAAGCCATACACGCCATTTCATCACCTAGTAGCTCTCATGTAAAACAAGACTCAATCAAAGATTTAATCCCACCAGGATTCAGGACCATGACTCCTTGGAAGATGATCATCGCAACACCTGTATATATCCTCATACTGTGGCTATGCTTAACTTTAGAAGTAAAAAATGTCTCCGGCTTAGCACTATGGGTAGAAAGAATCTTTTGTCTGGCAATGTTCTTGTCAGTTATCTTTGGATTCTTAAACTACCGTGATATCCAAAGTTTTATTCCTTTGTGTAAACACAAGAATCCTCTTGTAAGGCTCTTAGGAGCAACAATACTTGTTATAGCCATGGTATTTACCTTGCTTATTTCAATGATCATCATCGAAATAGCGGTTTTTCATGTGACATGAGAATTATAGCATTTATATTTTTCATCCGTTGCCCCCGCTACGGTGGCAATTTTCATTTTTTAGATTTTTTTAATCCGAACAAATTTAGTATAGCATTGTAAAATAAATCATTTATAAACGGTGTATTATCATTTTCTAACAATACACCGTTTTTATTTATGTGTTGGGATTTATGAAAGACTTACCTCTTTCGATGACCATAATCATCAGATGAGTTAATGAAATAAACATTCCACTCCAAGAAATTAGAAAAAATAGAATACCTGCTACTGTGGCAATAACGAGATTTGAATGGAGCAAGCAAAAGCCACAGATATTGTATAAAGCCAGTAATACCAATATATGAATCAATTTCCGCATATAACACCTCACACCATTGCTGCTAATAGTTGAATATTAGAGAGCTTTGTGATTGTCTTTCTCTTAGCCTCTCTCTTCAAGATATACCTATCATGCTGCCTTATCTCAGAATATGCCAACAAAGCATTATCCTGACCATAAACAAAATGAACATGGTACTTGGAATTCTCATTGTGTTTATGATATAGAACTACCGGATGGTATCCGGCTTGATCAAACTTACGGACAAGCCAAAACTGACCAGTAGAGCCACTTTGCATCTCTATCTTATTTTCATCCATTGAAATAATCACAAAATCTCCTGCCAAAAAAGCAGATTTTTCTCCATTAGCAAACATATCTACAACTCCTAGTAAAAACTAAAGTGGGTAACAACTATTCCTGACGGGGATAATTACAGCTACGAATTAGCTGCGAGGGATACTATATCAAATAGACTATTATTTGTAAATAGATAACACGAAAAATACATAAAAAGAAAAAGGCTCATTATTGAGCCTCAAAAATCACAAATCTTCTGAATGGCTTTTCGCTCGTGCAACAACCTTTCCCAAATCACGTGCGTGAAAATCTCCCAACATAAGTAACTTGCACTTTGTGCTGTATTCAGATTCAAACTGGATCAAATCCATTTTCAAAAAAGCCACCATCTTATCCAGTGCTTCTTTATCGTTAACCTTGGCATTATCCCATGCCATTTCTCTGCGTTCTTCATTGGAAATATGTTTCTTTGCCATAATCTGGTCTCCTTTAAACCTTATTCTAATATATAATTCATTGTTTGAAGCTCTTTTAATTGCCTAATGGCAACCTCCCTAAGCATCGGGCTATGTATACCATTAAATGCCTCAATTAATTCTTTATATCTGTAGGCAGCAATATGATCACTCAACAGAGATGCTGGCAATTCCACGCCTTTAATAATCCAGTCAAGGCTCACATTGAACTCCTCTGCATATCTAAGAATAACATGAAGAGGCACATTTTTATATCCATTCTCATACTCACTAATAACAGTCCTCGCAAGATCAAACTTCATCCCAAGTTTTTCTTGAGAAAGCCCTACTGTTTTTCTTAGTTCTCTAAGTCGTTCTCCAATTTCGTAATTCTGTACCATATTTGTCCTTTCATGCATTTCACAATCCTTTTGCATATCCAAAGACATATCATATCACTTTCTTTAGCAAATAAAAAAAGGACTGCACAGCGCCCACACCGTATTGATGCGACACTACACAGTCCTATCTTAAAATATGAATCAGCTCACGTACCAGTTTCCACCATACTTCAGAGCAACATATCCATCTGCTGTTCTTCCCCAAGTCTCACCCGCTGATTTTTCGACTGTTTCAAATACTTCAATGGTTCTTCCCTGTCTATACACAGCTTTTCCAAGAATATTGCTCTGAGCTGAGATGCAATCCTTCGCTGCTTTCTGAGGGAACTCAATACCCGCTCCTTCACGAATCTTAATGGCAGATGCTGTGACCACATATAACTTGGAGGTCTTCTTAATCCCCAGCGCATCTCTATCATAGGCATCAAGCTCATACTGCCTGATATAGTTCTTAAGGTTCTGAGCATAAGAAAGGCTTGTAGCCCATCCATCCTGCCGGATAAGGTCACAAGCCTTGCTAAAATCTGTCACTCCCCTTAAGTTCTGATACCTCTTATACTGGAGGAATTCATAATACCCTCTTATTCCTTCAGCCACGCTTCTGTACTTTCTGAACCTTGCGGTTATTGTCACGTAGGATCCGTCCTTCCTCTGCTCCTTGGTCTTATACTCCTTGTAGTCACAGCCACATCCTTTTGACCATTTCATTCCAAAGAAGTTGTAGCAGTCTTTTGAAAGTCCGCTTCTTCCCCAGTTGGATTCAAGGATTGCCTGTGCAATCGTGAGGGAAGGCAAGATGCCGTAGTCCCTATAATAGCTGACTGCGGCATCCCCGATCATCTTAATGAAATCACTCTGAATTTTCGTCATCGTCATCACCATCCTTTATCTGCTTTAAAACCTCTACGAGCTTCTTAGGGATAGGCAGCTCAAGCTTTGCAGAATTCTCAATGATGGAGATTCCCTCATTTGAAAGATAAAAGAATATGACTGCATTCCTTAAGATTGCTCCGGTCTTAAGAATCTCTATATCGATGACATTACCGATACCCACAAGAAGGAAGATAGCTACCTTCCTGGCAATACCCTTAAAACCGACCTCGCTTGAAAGCTGCTTTGTGTAGATAGCTGCCATGACTCCTGTAAGGTAGTCGATAACAACAAAAGCAATCAGCGCATACAGAAAACCATCGAGTCCTCCAAAAATCCAGCCCATAACACCTCCAATCCCAGTAAAGATATACTGACCAACAGTTACTACATTTTTCATACATGTATCCTCCTTCTTGCAATAAAAAAGCACCCTTCAAGGATGCTGATTGCCATAATGATTATTTAATTTGTCAGCTCTGTGTAGATTCCATTTTTGTTTGTGTAATAGATTTGCCCCGGAACAAGCAACAGATCTTTTGAACCATCTGTCATATGAATCTGCTGTGATCCATTAGAAGTATTGAACCTTATAGACCTGCTGCTACCATCCGTTATGGTAAGACATCCGGATTTTATCGTGATTGTCCCATCAGCCTTAACCACAAAGTTGCCATTATTGTTGATTGCAATGGAGTTCAAAGTTCCAGTCTTTATCTTGTCTGCAGATATGGTTCCACTCGCGATCTTGCTTGCATTAATGCAAAGCTGACCGGAACTGTTGATATAAAGCCCCTGGTTAGAATCTGTTGCTGATCCTCCTGTCATTGAAGATACGATAGTGTCCTTAAGCATAGCATCAGCACCATTCGGTGACCATCTGCATCCGGCTGCTGCAGATTGAGCAGTCTCATTTCCGGCAAGCCTGCAGATCATCATTCCGCAAAATTCAGCAGATGCACCATTGCTCATTCCTACACGCATCTTTGTCTTAAACTTCCCGGTTTCATATTCCCAAAAATAAGCGGTATTCTTCATATCCCACTTATTGCTGGTATCTTTTCCCTTGAGGAATGTGTCTTCTGCGACAAACCTCTGCCACTTCCCTGCCTTTATATCTGCATATGTCAGCTTTAACGTAGAATAGATACCATAAGTTGAGCTATTCCCCCATCTGCGGAACAGTCTGAAAGCTACCTGGTCAGACTCTTTGTATGAAGCATCTGCAGTATTCGGCACGTATAAAGTGCAATGGTCAGCTTCTTCCAGCTTCATACAGGCAAACTGCACATCACCTGCTCCCGATATCCCAAATTGAATATTAGTAATCTCACTTGTCTCGCTTGTGGCCGTAAATTTCACACAGCGCCTCTGCCAAGAGGTATTTGTGACCTTGGAATTGAACAATGTCAGCTCACAGGCATTCGTAGACGTATTCCAGTTACGGATTAGAAGTGTTGCTGATGTTGTCGAATTTATAAGCCTTGAATACCATGAAAGAATGTAAGTCTTTCCCTTGGTAAGCTTGACTTTCTGTGCAAAATCCCTGTTTCCGGATGTATTCCCTGTGATGGTATAAGCGAGCGGATAAGGAAGCACAAACTTATCCGTAGTCCCAAGATTGTTATATCCGGTCACTACTGAAGCTGTTCCGTTTCCTCCGGATGAGATTACCCACCCGGTATCTGACACAGCTGAATCGAGCTTCTTGTCAGCTGTGTTTCTCAGCATATTAGGATTAAGCTTCAGTCTGTAATAGTAAGAAAACATATATTTTCCGGCATCAATCGGGATTGCCTGTCCTACATCCTGCTCGTTGGTGTTATATGGCTTGATCCATAATGAATTAGTTACAGGAACACCTTCCGGAGGATTTGCAGATATATCACACAAGTCTACTGCTCCGTTTGTACTGTTATTACTATCCCCCATCCATATGCCCTTTTCATATGATTGGAATGTAAGCCACTCTGTTCCTATCTTGTTGAAAGCTGCTGTATTCCTCCATATGTTTGAGAGCGTTGTACCTGTTACAGAAAGCGAAGTTGCTTTCATGTTAAGGATCCCATTGTCCAGATCAAGATAAAAAGTCTCTCCGTCTTTTGATTTAAGGATTCCGGATGCGATATACTCAGCGTTTATATACAGTTTTCCATCTTTCAGATAGATTCCCTGAGTCTGACCGTTGTTAGTCAGCTTATTGAAAATGCTTGTCTGTGTCTGATTATTGACCGCTGCCTGAGATACCTTATCAGCATAGTTCTGAAGGTCCTCTGGTGCAGGAGAATAAGCAGTAGCCCTGTTCCCAGCTTCGAATTTGACTTCGCTCATCCAGAACTCCGCTGCTGTATCGTCATTCTTTCCGACCATCACATTAAATCCGGTAATGTCTGCCGGAACTGTTATCTGCGCAGTATACCTTTTAGGAGTAGTAGTCACATCCCATACTGCCCAATCCTGTGAAGTGATATCCCCAGTTCCTGCCTTCATCCAATGGAATCCGACACTCAGCTTTGTAGCTGCTTTAGCATAAGCTGTAACAGATATCGTATATGTTCCTGCCTCTATCTCATAAAGAGAGTCGGATCCGTGCCTCTTTACCCTGTTCTGGCTGTATCCCTGCCACTTGGCTGTGCTTATGGCATGCATCCATGTAATGCCATTTACTGTGACAATTTCTCTTTTTGATGGGCTTCCCCATGCAGACCACCTTGATGATGCATTTGCAAAACATCCATCAAACACAAGGTTCCTTCCACCAATCTTCAGATTATCGATAGCTGACTTGGCATTATTTGCTGTTGTCTTTGCGGTATCTGCAGTAGATTTGGCTGTGTCCGCTGTGGATTTTGCAGTATTGGCTATCGAATTAGCTGTATTCGCAGTGGTATTAGCCGAATTGATAGCACCTGCAAGTGTAGGTGTCGTATAGGTTGTAGTCTTATCTGTCCATGTGAGTGCACTCCTTGTCCAGATATAATATCCTGATTTCCAAGCAGGGCATGTAGTCTGCCATGATCCTCCGGTCTGTGATGAGTTTGAAGATGAAAGATAGTACTGTTCCACGATGGCTGTGACACCTTTACCATCGGATCCGTTCTTTCCATCGGTGCCATTCTTGCCATCAGCTCCATCTTTTCCGGGCGCACCGTCTTTTCCGTTGGTTCCGTTTGTACCATCTTTTCCATCTACTCCATCCTTGCCTGGAGCACCATCTTTGCCATTGGTGCCATCTTTACCGTCTTTTCCGTTTGCACCATCTTTTCCTGCAGCTCCGGTTGCTCCCTTTGCCCCGGTTATACAGGTAGGTTTACTATATTCAGACTTACCATCAGCTGTTGTTATCTTGGTCCTCTGCCAGATGAATCTGCCATCTGCCCATGAAGGAGCTGTAGTACTCCAACCACTTGTAGGAGCTGTAGTGGAAGAACTGTTCTGGGCATACTCGACATCAACATCGATAATGCCTTTTGTTATGGCAGTCTCTATATTCTCAACAGGAGTATCTCCTATAGTTCCTGCCTGAAGGCTGAACTCTCCTGTTTCCATATTCCAGAAGTTTCTACCTTTCTCATCAGAGATGATGCCCGTCTTGATAAGGTTCGCATCAAGTTTTCCGGCTGTGATGAAATCTGCCACAATCGCTCCATCCTGTGTGATGGCAAGAGGAAAGGTGCCTTCATAGCCATTCTTGGAAAAGCCAAGACCACCCTGATTGAATCTCCATATCTTCTTGGCTGTTGCCTTATCGTTTGTATCCATGACAAGAATTTCATCAGGCTCAACAACGACATATCCATGTGTAGCCTTATTGATAAGATTAGTCGCATTCCTTCCAGCCTGTTCCAGAACGGAATCAGTATCAATGCTCTCGACCTTTTTAAGGATTTGCTCATTGGCTTCCTGCGATGCTCCGGTAAAAGTCCTGTTGGATTCTGCCACTCCAAGCGTGATGGTATTATCTGCCACGCTATCCAGGGAAAGACTGAGACAGCTTACAGGAAATCTCCTATCAAGACCATGCGGACTTGAGATTACCCTTACATACTGTCCTACTTTGAAGGCAGGAATGCTTTCGTCAGCATAATGAAGGTCGACAGCCCTGCATTCGATTGTCATGTTATCGAACTGACTCTCCTGCAGATACTTCTGTCCTTTGGATAAAAGCGCACTCTCCGTGGTCACATTATCCCATGTGACGGTCTTTGTTATGATTCCGAAGCTTTCTACAGCTCCTGCGCTCTCAACATAGTTCTTACCGCCATTAACGTTTTCGATTGTAAGGCGCTTCTGTATGGATTCTGTTGACTCCCCAGTAAGAACAGCACCGAGAGGTATTATCCTAGTCGCAAGATCTGTAGTATTGAAACCACTTGTGAAATCAAGAAGATTCTCGCCAAATTCTATCTTCTGATCACTTACATCAAGGAAATCATCGAGGTAGTCCAGATAGAGCACACCGCCTTCATTCCTAACAAACAGATATCCACCAAGATCATCAAGAAGGTCTTCTTTTACCTCAGTAATGGTCGGATTGAAGTTTGTGAACCTATAGAGGGAATCATTTGCGTCCCTTACAGTAACAATGCCCACAGTAAACTGCCTGTCGGTTTCTACCTGCCCGTTATGGACTTCCACAAGTTTCTCAAGATATCCACGGACAGTGATTCCATGGTATTCAGCAAGAGGCTGCACGGAATCATTAAAAAAGGCCAATGCACCTTCACAGTACACTGACCTTCTCTTCTGAAAATCATCACTAATCTCCACAGCTCTTCCGGTAAAGATTATCTCATCATCCCTGTAGACAACTATCGTGGACTTCATCCTCTTTATACTGTCATTCAGTTCGTTTCCCGGAAGTATGGTAAATGAAAGACTGCCAGCCTTATTCACTTCCAGTTCTACCGTAGGGCTGACAATGAGATTCTCATCATCACGGCTGTCATATATAGTTTTACCATCACATAAAATCTTATAGATCATAGGCTCTGTACCTTAAACTCTATCGTTATGCTTCCTGTTCCGGAGAATGTCAGCTTGCTCTTGCCTTCCGGAAGAAGGATGTCAAATATCTTGTTCTTACCTAGAGAAAGGTGGAAAGCCTTACCACCAAAAGAAACATCCATAGCCTTATCCGTAGTGATAACAGGAACAGCCGGAATGCCATTATTTGTTACTTCCACAGCTTTGCTTCCTGAGACAGATACTGTTTTTGTTACCGGAGTCTTATATGTTTTCTTAGGAGCTACTATGCACCTGATTGCAATCTCTGCAAGGCTCCTGCTTGTAGCAAACTCATCGATTGACACTCTTCCGGTATAGTAATAATCCGGATCATCATCGAGGATAATGTCCATCTGCTTTCCATGAACCTTATTGAGAACGTTGGAATATGTTCCTGCCCATTCTTCCTTCGGATTCGGCACTCTGAAAACAAAGGAAATCTCCCTGTCAGCATATGCCACCCTGCCAGTAAGAGCCTCTGTGATATCAAGATTTCCATCACGACCGGGAATCTCAACTGTTGTGGTCTTTGCTACCGGAGGGCTTATCTTCTTTGAATATAAAACAAGGCCAAGATCACTATCAGACCTCAGCCCACCGAACTTTACACCTTTCATGTCCTTGATGTCCTCCTTGCGATATTGCCAAGTGCCATATCCATCTTTGGAGCAATCCCACCTACAAGCACTCCACTGTCAAGGTATACGCTTGTATCCTTATCAGCAATCACCTTAAGAAGGCTTACCACCTGACTGTTCTGTCCTTTCATTCCTTCTGCGACTGCATCAGCCACATAAGTCTTAAGTACCTCGATAGGAGCTACAGCTTCCTTCCCGGCTTCTCCACCGCCAAGGAGCCTTCCGTTCTGCATCCCGAAGATTGTAGGTCCATCCAGGATACCACCATTCTTATACCAGTCCACAGAAAGGTGTGGCACGGACGGAGGATCCAATGAAAAACTTCCGCTGATGTTGAAATGAGGAAGCTTTATGTGTGGCAGATGCCAGTCAAAGTTAAAGAAGCTCTTGATACGTTCAATAGCATTATGTACTGCATCCGCAGCCTGAGACATCTTATTCTGGAAAGCCTGTTTAATTCCATCAAGCTTTCCTCCTGTAAGAGCATTGATGGTGTCAAAACCGAAAGTATAATACTCTTTTATTCCTGTCCAAAGAGCTGCCACAGTACCTTTTATACCGCCACCGTTATTATCAAAAGCCTGCTTTATGTTGCTCAGCTTCTGAGAGACCATGGATTTAAGGTTATCTGTTGTCTTCGAAACATGGTCTTTTATGTTATTCCATACCTGCGAAGTGTTCTCTTTAAGCTCTGCCCACTTCTGACCTACATGTTCCTTAAGCTGACTGCACTTCTCCTTTATCGTATCCCAATTCTTGTAAAGAAGGACACCTGCAGCAACCACAGCTGCTATTATCGCAATCACAGGAGCTGCAGCTACGACTATGCTTCCAAATGAAGCCACACCTGCTGTGACTGCAGGAACAATGCCACCGCTGAATGCGAGGGATAAAAGCTTTACCACGGATATGACTTTCGGAACCACAGTAAGTATCGTGCCGACTGCCGTTATCACTTTTCCTACAACGATAAGAACAGGACCAAGGGCTGCGACAACAAGTCCTACAGTCACAATGGTTCTTCTCGTCCCTTCATCCATGCTGTTGAGCCAGTCCACAAACTTCTGAACATGGCTGACAAGGCTCCTTATGACAGGCATCATGGTATCGCCAAGTGATATTGCTAGTTCCTGAAGCTGTGACTTAAGGATCTGCATCTGTCCGGAAAGATTATCCTGCATGGTTTCAGCCATCTTGGCAGATGTTCCGTCACAATTTGCTATCGCACCACTGAGTTTGTTTATATCTCCATCAGCAGCATTCATAATGGCAAGGAAACCAGACATGGCATTCTTACCGACAAGTGCTTCTGCATTTGCAGCCTGCTCAGATTCTGACATCTGTGAAAAAGCCTTCCTGCAATCCGAAAGGATGTCAGAAAGGTCTCTCATGGATCCGTCAGTATTTGTAGTGGCTATCTGCATCTCGCCAAAAGAAGCTCCCGTGAACTTAACATCTCCTGCAAGATTGTTCATGATGGTACGGAGGGCTGTTCCTGCCTGTGAGGACTTGATTCCGGCATTAGCCATAAGACCTATCGCTTCTGCAGTATCTTCTACAGAAAAGCCAAGTGCTCCTGCGATAGGAGCTGCATATTTGAATGTCTCACCCATCATGGAAACGTTGGTATTGGCATTAGAGGAAGCTGCTGCAAGTACATCCGCAAAGTGTCCGGAATCTTCTGCAGATAGTCCGAAAGCGGTAAGTGCATCAGTAACGATATCTGATGTTGTGGCAAGATCCTCACCAGAAGCTGCTGCAAGGTTCATGATACCTTCGATACCACCGAGCATATCTTCTGTCTTCCATCCGGCCATAGCCATGTAATTCATGGCATCAGCTGCTTCAGAAGCTGAGAACTTTGTCTTTGCTCCCATCTCCCTCGCCTTATTACGGAGAGCATCAAAACTCTCTCCGGCTGCCCCAGATACAGCAGCGACCTTACTCATGGACTCATCAAAATCCGCTGTAGTCTTAACAGCAGCAGCCCCGAGCCCTGTAACTGCCATTGAAACAGGCATTATCTTCTGTCCGGCACTTGAAATCGCACCACCGACATCTTTCATCTTGTTTCCTACAGCTGTCATCTTCTCAAGAGCAACACCGGATTTAGAAGCCTGTTCTTCAAGCTCTTTCAGCTGTAGTGTTGTCTCTTCAATCTCTCTCTGAAGGGAATCATACTGTGACTGTGATATCTCACCATTTTCAAGAGCTGTCTTAGCCTGCTTCTCAGCATCCTTAAGTGCGTCCAGTTTTTCTTTTGTTTCCTTGATAGCATCACCAAGCAATCTGTACTGCTGTGCTGCAAGAGTGCTGTTTCCCGGATCAAGCTTAAGAAGCTTATTTACATCCTTAAGCTGTGACTGAGTCGACCGGATATCTGTATTTACCTGTTTTAATGAAGCCGAGAGCTTTGTGGTATCTCCACCAATCTCGACCGTTATTCCCTTAAGTCTGTCAGCCATGTTTCCTCCATAAATGCACGAAAAAAGCACCTGCCCTGTAACAGGTAAGTGCCTTAACATCAAAATGAATCAAAATCTTCCTGCGTAGCCACAACCGGATAGTCGTAAGAATCATTACTGCTTTCAACATACATGTCATTCACTGTCCCGATGGTGACAAGGTCGAGATCCCGGATAGAGATTCCGACCTGGACACACCGGAGCAGGAATAATGCAGTTGTCATTTCTCTGTCAGTTGCTGGAAGTTTTTTTTAGATTCCTCCTGCTGCTTAATGTTCATCCCCCAAAGGGATATGAGCTCCGGAAGTATCTGATAAATCGAGAAGGTCGAGAACTGATCAAGCCATTCATCCGGAGAATTGTATACTTTCTCAGGCTCACCCTGCTTTGCAAAGACATAGGCAAGATTCTCGAACATTTCCAATGAAAACATATCAAGGTCTTCTTCGCCATTCTTATCGATGTCCTTTTCAAGCTTTGAAAGATCCTTAAAAATATCCCTTCCAAAGAGGTTACGATAGATTCTCGGAGTGGCTGCACTGGCCTTGAATGTCACATCCTTATCGTCAATCTTTATGACTTTTGTAACTGCCATTGACTATCCCTCCTCAAGACTTGCCACCGGTACCCGAACCGGATGACTTAGCTGTTGGCATGTATACATTGCCAAACCAGCCTTCATAAGTTGCATCGGTCGTATTGGTTCCGGTCTTTGACTTTACATAACCGCCATTGATAGATGTGGCGATGATAGAAAGCTTATCTGTCTTTGGCTGCTTGCTGTTCTCAATCGTACTGCTGCTGATGCCAGAACGCTTTGCAGTACAGTTATAAATGCAATGACGTATTTTCTTCTGATCAGCAGAGAATTCAAAGAGCAATGCGAAATGCTCGGGCTCTACTTCCTTATTCTCCACAAGGACACCATTTGCATCCTCTTCCTCATGCATGATATCTGTTGCAAAAGACTCAGGGATGATTGCTATCTCAAGGTCTCCGGAATATCCGTTATTAGCAGCAATGGCATAATAAACACCATCATCAGCATAGAATGAATCACTCTCACCTTCCGGATCAAGAGTGAGGTTTACTGCACCGGGAATCGGTACAGGCTTTGCGTATGTCACACTGCCATCAGCAGCAAACGTAGCCTTGGCATAATGGCAGTTCTTAAGACCGAACTTTACCTTGTTTGCGTTAGTCATGTTAACCTCCTTCACACGGTCATTTCGTACCGTACTTCATATAGTTTTTCTGTATCTATCCAGACCTCAGACCGTTCCGGGATAAGGTCATGTCCTGCCAGGACTTCCTCAATCCTTTCTTCCAGCTCGGGATCCTTTGCATCTGTATAAAGCTCTATGACAAGTTCATCAAACTTTGCATAAACCATGTCATCAGCATGAAAGTTTTCACTCTGTGGAAGAATGAACACTAAAAAAGGCGGGTCCGGAGACTCACCCTCTTCAAAATGGTCATAGGCAAAAGGAATGTTAAGTTCCTCAAGCATTTCAATGATGTCTTCATATTTCATCTCAGTTTCCTCGCTACTTCATTTATAAGCTGATCCTCTCCGACCTTTTCAGCAGGAGCTATATGAGGAATGGCAGCTACCCTGCCCCCGCCTCTCTTTGCATGACCGTTTTCAAGAAGATGCGTCAGCCTGTATCTTTTCTTTGAATGGACTACTACCTGGATAGAATCAGATGTTTCTTTCGTTTTCTTTATTGCCCATGACTTTCTGTACTTACCTGTCCTTTTTGTAGCAGTCCTTTCAATCTCTTCCTTGGTAGTATCGCCTGCATGTTTTACAGCAGCCTTAAGATCCTCTGTAGCTAAAGAAGCATATTCTTTTAAGCCCTTCATGACTTCATCAGCCAGGTCATCAATCCTTACTGTTCTTCCCATCTGTTCTCCTTTCAAGGCTGCATGTGAACTTAAGGGAGTTATTTTTGAATCCCATAGGGTTCACATAGCTTATGTTGTAAGTCCTGCCCCTACAGATGATCCGGTACTTTGTAGGATCTATATTCTCAAGCTCCCTGCACCACCTTACAGTAAAGTTGATTGTCTCTTCCGGATTTATCACAGTCCCGCCACTCTCTTTTCCGGAGAATGGTCCTGCCGTAGCCCAGCAGGTAAAATACTCTGACCACACGCTTTTATGGTTTGCGTATTTATCTGTCTCCACTTCACTTTTCTGAAAAGTGATCCGTACACTCATAGCAGCTATATTCATCAGAAGCCTGCCTTTCTGACACCCATGAGAAGGCTTCTGAGTGACAGCATGAGTGCATGATGGTCAGCGTCTTCCCTGTGCTCATAAAGGTAGGCAACTGTATATAAGACTGCTGTCCTCACCGTACCTACACCACCATCCGGTGCATCTTCTGTCCGTATGATGTCTGTGACCATTTCCTTAGCGCTTTCCATAAGTCCTCTCAGCAGTTCATCCTCATCGCTGTAATCGACTCGTAAGTATCTTTTTACTTCTTCCAAAGTTAAATCCATAAGTCCCTCTTAACAGGGGTGCCCGTTACAGACACCCCTCATTGAATCATCAGCCATTAGAAGCAGGTGCTTTCCATCCTTTGAGATGTGTGATCTGTACAGCTTCGGGAAGGATGAGCTTACCGTCAACTCTCTCCTTTGCCACATATCCGATCATGCCGTTTCCTGCAAAAAGCTCTCTGAGCTCAGAGAAGGAACGTGAGCCACGGTCTCCGATGTTGTAGTAGCTGTAATCACCGAATGCAATCGCTGTTTCAGGTGCAAATGCAGATGTGTGAGTAGCATAGCCAAGGATCCTGTCGGGCTCACCTGCCTGGTAAGAACGCTGCCAGATCTAAGCACCATTGTTATCCTTAAGCTTTCTGAGCTGTGCAAGGGTA
>JAEEGF010121438.1_pt1 | contig 22876 bp, 14 predicted proteins | sample 9134171 | NCBI WGS metagenome assembly JAEEGF01 (sample SAMN16246542, study PRJNA631951) | gut metagenome | biome: gut microbiome; feature: rumen; material: AP-attached | host: Bos | place: Iran: Karaj | collected 2018-10
TAGATGTTGCTTTTGGCAGAATAGCTTCTACAAACCAGTTAAACGGATACAGCATTTCCAACAATTATGGAAACAGTGGACTGTTCATTATCACAGCTCTTCACGATTATACAGATTCTCTTAATCTTATGACAGGCTATTCAGTGGGAATCATGAATAATGTTAAGGCACTTTCAAGTGCAATAAATAACATTGATTATGTTTCAGTCAAAGACTATGACAGTGCTCTGTCACTTGGCGAAGACATTTCCGGCAGAGTTATAAGCCTTGGAGTAGCAAGCGAAAGAGATGCTATTAACCTCATTAAAAGCTTCCCTAATGCTCTTCAGACTCAGGAAATCGCCGGCGGCCCTACAGAATACTATGTGGCAGTATTCCCCCTTGGAGGTTCTGTTCACGCAACAATACTTAATGGAATCATAAATAGCGCATCTCTGGAACAGGAGTAATTTTCTATGGCATATTTTGACAGTGAAAAAAATAAAGCTATGTGGGAAAGACATCTTGCGACCCTTGAAGCGGAAAAGGAAAAGCGGAAAGTTTCCGGATTTAAGCCTACTGTAACAAGTAAAGGCCCTAAGCCTCTTGAAAAAAAGCCGGGCGTAAGAGTCATTACTTTCCAGGAACTTGTTCGTAAGGAAGAAGCAAAACTTCGTAAAAACCATGGAGTCGTCAGACACAGACAGCGTGAAATGGCGCCCCAGAAGACCACCGGCCAGAAAGTACTATAGGTATGAGAAATAATAAAAAGAAGAGATTTTCTCTTTTTCTGGCTATATGCCTGATTGCCGGCATCACATTTACTTCCCATGCTGCCCAGGATGAATTTCCCGAAGGTATGACAGAAGCAGAAAAGCATCAGATGTTAAAGGAAATGTATGAGGACATAAACAGCAATCAGGAAGTCAGCATCACTGAACCAACCGTTGATTTTAGTACCATGCCGGATGAAGAGATAGAGAAAGTCATCAAAGAGCGCATTCCTGATGAAAAAGAGCTTACTACCATAATGGGTTCCCTAGAAGATCAGGTATTTCCCCTGGCAACCTACAAAGGTTCCTATGACAGAGCAAGTAAGCTGTACAAATACACTTTTTCTAAAGGCGGAAGCGTTTTATTATCAGTTCCCCTGGGCGCCGTAACCAATTATGCTGTGGCGGTAGATGCCAGAGATGGGGCTCAGATACTGGAAATAAGCAGAGATGGCCAATCAGTTAATATAGAGGTCAATGATAACGGAAGTTATTTTTTCAGAGAAGCAGGAACTTATGCTTTTCTTGCCAGCAGCTCCCATGCAGAGAAAGGCTTTATTTCCGGCACTTTCAGAATCGTCAGCAAGGAAACACCTATCCGGGATTCCCATATATGGTCACCGGAAGGATACTTTCTAAGCGAAGTAAAACATGGGAATAGCCTTGAAAAGGTCGTTGATGGCAGATATTACAGCTTTCTTGAGGATGGCTATTACGAGCTAATTTATAGGCCAAAATCCGATTTAAATGGCACACTTCCTGAATACAATGTGGCTCTTATAAGAGATACCACGGCCCCCATAATTGATTGGGAAGGCGAAATTGTAAACGGAAGATTTGTCGGAACGGTAACTTATTCGTATAAAGAAAAAGATGCCATTATAGATATTCTTTATAACGGACAAAAAGCTGTATCTGAGAATCACGTGCTGGCTGCATCAGGCAACTATTACATTACAGCCACAGATTCTGTAGGAAACAGCAGAACCTACAGTTTTACCATTATTCGAAAGGGCGAGATCCCCTGGAAATGGGTGCTGATAGTATTTGCAGGACTTCTTATCATAGGCCTTCTGATAGTCTATTTTTCAAGGTTTGACATGAAAGTCCAGCAGAAGTTCCTGAAGTGAAATTCTAAAAAAACTATTAAATATGGTTTTTGTGCGTGGGATTGTACCCACTTTATGCAAAAATATATATGACAATCAAAATTATAGGAGGAAAAATCTATGTGTAACGGACTTTTATCAACAGGAGCATTCATAATGCTGGCTGAACAGTTTTCTGGGGTAGCTACACCAATCGTTGAGATGCTCAACAATATCCTTGCACCACTTATCATGATTGTGGGCGCTCTTGGAGCTATTTGGTGTGTATTATTAGGCGTTAAGCTTGCAAAGGCTGATGAGCCTCAGGAAAGAGAAAAGGCTAAGATGGCCCTTAAAAACGCTATTGCCGGATATCTTCTTATTTTCATTCTTGTGGTAGTTTTAAGACTTACAATTGGACCACTTTACCAGTGGATGCAGAACAACAAGTCAACTCTTTCAGGTTCAATAACAACAGAGCAGACCTATAGGGCATAAGATTATATGTTTTCAGGAAGCTACGTACAGTTAGGATGGCTACAAAGAGCGATCAATTATTGTTATGACCATATTCTCTCGCCAGCTTTTGAGTTTGTATCAAATCTTATAAGCTCAATACTGACGGTTTTCTTTGAGAACGCTCTTTTACCCATACTGGAATTAAATTTTAAGTTCACCATCGAACTTATTCAGACTGTTTTTCAGAACTTCCTGTATGACCTATTGTACAGCGTAGCAAAGCTTTTAATGTGGTGTCTCGACGCCGTAGAGAATACCTTTAGACTTTTTGGAGGTCTTGATCCCGTATATACCCAGAATCTTGATGGCCAGTATGTCGAATCCGGTTCCTTTATTCTGACAATTCTGAAAAGTAATTACATTATTACAGCGCTATTAGGCCTTATTGCCGCAAGCTTTGTTCTATGCTTTCTTGTGGCTATTCTGGCCACAGTCAGGGCCATGGAAGACATGCCGGACGGCGGAAAAAAATCTAAGACTGTCTCAAAGGTTTTAAGACACACAGCTAATTCTCTGCTGCGACTTATACTTATTCCGATAATGGCTCTTTTCCTGGTTATGCTGGGTGACGCCATTCTGAAATCCATAGACCTTGCCACCAATAATGACCAGGCCCGGGTTTCAGATATCATTTTTACCATGTCTACATTGGATGCGGTCAGAACAGATGATAATCCAAGTCCTATAGACGAAATAATCGGTGTAGATGATGCGGTGCCACCTGATCATTCCGACGCGGCGTTCTATAACGCAACAACGCGTGCAGCAGCACTTTATGATGCTTCAGATGAAATGAAAAAGGCCACCAGTGATTTTGGACTGTCGGATAAGTACAGAAAGCCGTTTTACTTAAGAGAAACCATTTCTACCGGGTCTCTAAAAAGAGATGTTTTGGCAGTAGTTCTTCAGACCTTTGATCTCCGCAAGATAGATTTTATCATTCTTATCGGCGGAACACTGATGTTCATACTGATCTTTGGAGTACTGGCAATCAGTATGTTGACAAGAGCCTTTGATGTCATAATTCTTCTTTTGGTAGAACCGTTTTTCGCAGCTTACATGCCTCTTGATGAGGGTGAGCACTTTGAAAAATGGCAGGAGACCTTTTTTGGAAGACTTGTATCCGGTTATGGAATGGTAGTAGCAGTAAATGTTTATTTAAGCGTCGTAAATCTTATTTTCAGTAACCAGGTTGCTTTCTTTGGAGAAGGAACAACTCCGGGAGTTGTATATATTGTCAATCTCATTTTTGCAATGGTTGGCGGCTACACCATAATCAAAGCCGGACCTGTTGTGACCAGTATCATGAGCAGCTCTGCTGCATCCAGGGAGACTGAGGCAGTAGCAATGGGCAATACATTAACAGTCAGTGCCATGAGAATGATCAGTACTCCCTTCAGGAAGATTGGTAACTACTTCATAGGCAAGGGCATAGATAAGATGTCAGAGTCTATGGGTGAAGTCCTCGGTAAAAGCGGGGCCGATATTGGCATTGGCTTCAGTAATGCCTTTGGTAAAAAAGATAAAACTCCTGCAAATGGTGATAATACCTTCTTGAAAAAGAAAGATGCTCTTAAGGACGTATTAAAGACTGAACTCAAAACCGATCTCAAAGATGAACTTAAGGCTGAGTCCAAAGCTGAGTTGAAAGAAAAACTCAAGGCTGAGTCCAAAGCTGAGCTGAAAGAAAAACTCAAGGCTGAGTCCAAAGCTGAGCTGAAAGAAAAACTTAAGGCTGAGTCCAAAGCTGAGCTGAAAGAAACACTCAAGGAAAAAGCTAAATCCGACATCAAGGATGCTCTTTCTGAGCAGCTTAAGGATGATGCTTCCTTAGTAGAAGGTTTGGCCGATATTGAAGGCGGAATTGGTCTTCTTCCTCCGGAGTATTCATTTCTGGAAGCAGGAAAAGTTCCGGATCCAATCAAGAATCCTACAGGTTATACCTATGTTGGCCAGGAGGATGCTAAGGAAAGACAGGAAAAGAAAGAATTGGATGAGCTTTTGGGTGCTGAAATTGATGAAGATGCACTTTTTGCAGCTGAAAGTGAAACCGGTCTTGATCTTAACGGAGATGGAAAAATATCCGAGAGTTCCAACAGCTTCTCACCTTTGGGTCAGGATCCATTTAAACCAGGCTCCGACGAATTCGGCTCCAGCCAGAAGAAAATGGATGAACTTCTGGGTGCTGAGATTAAGGACGACGAGTTATTTGGCTCAGGAGAAGATCTTGATTCTATCTTAAATGAAGGTGCTGACTTCAGCGGATTGGACAACAGCTTCATGGATGATTTCGAGAGCAGCTTTGATGATAACTTTGAAGACTTTTTGAAGGACAACGACAACGATAATATCTAAGAGGACTTAGAATATGGAGTATGTTGAGGAAATTTTGAAAACAGCAGATTTTTCGGCAGAAACAAATCTTAAAGAAAGTCTGAAAAAAGATCTTTTTTCTGTAAGAAAAATAGATCTTGATGAATTAATGAAAAAAAGCGGAATTGCTAAGGAAGAAAATCTTCACGTAAAGCAGGGTGCTGCTAATAATTCTATCAGGAGGGAAACAGAAAGAACCATTGAACCTCCAAAGAAGAAAGGCCCTGTAATGTAAGGAAAAGCATTTTTCGTAAAAGGGAGATCAGTTTATGGCACAACGACCAATGGGCGAAACACCAATGGAATATATGGTAGATTTCTTCGGTGGAATCTTTGATATTATGGCCTCTATCGTAGAGAAAGCTGTTACCAAGGCTTATCAGGAGAGCCAGAAAAGACACCGTGACTACATGGAGAGCGTTCGTGGTCAGACCATTCCTCATTGTATAGCTGATGAGATGGCCTATGAAAACACTGATATTTCAAGAAAAATGGCCTTTAACTGGACCAGAAAAGACCGCGAAAAGTACCTGGAAGCTTTTAATAAACTTCCTGAAGATATTAAGCAAAAGAGGCGAGATGCCTTTGAAAAGAAAGCACTTACCAAAATTGCGCATCAGCTTAAAGTTTACGAGGCTGATACCGGAGAGGCCTTTGATAACCCCGGCGCATATTGCATTTACGATAGACAGCATCAGCCCATCTATCAGAAGCGTCTTAAGAAATCCCTTAAAAACCAGAACGATTACGCAACTGTTAATATGACTCAAAACCAGGATCCAAAAAAAGAAGTGGAGCAACACCAAAAGCTCAATAAGCAGTCTTCTAAGCAGCGTCAAAAAGATGAAATTAAGAATAATGAGCTTGATGGAAAGAAGGGTGTAGAAATAGAGCTTCAAGAAATAAAGGAAATGAAGACCGGTGAGAAAGCATCCAACGCCACAAATGAGGTGAAGGATGGCAAGTACACCAATCTTGAAATTGAGACCGGTCACAAGAATATTCAATACAATAAGAATTCAAGCGCATCCAATGAAGTTGAGAATAAAAAATATACAAAGCTGGCTCAGGAAAACGTTAAGCGTGAGGAGTTCAAGGCTAAAGTAGAGAAGGGCGCCGAGGATAGAAAAAAGAAGGCTACGCAAAATTTCCAGATTCAAAAACTACAAAATGATAAAGAAGCAAATAAATCATCAATATTGTAATATGGAGGCGGACCGTGGGAGAAACCATCCCAAAAGCGGATTTTGAAGTTGTTTATGAAGACAATTTCAAATACGTCTACAATTTCATATACATGAAAGTATTACATCGGGAAACCGCAGAGGACCTGACTAGTGAAACTTTTACAAATGCCTTTAAGAGCTATGACAGATACGACCCTCAGATAGCATCTGTAAGAACATGGCTTTGTTCAATAGCGCTCCACGCCATTGGCATGCAGATCAGAAAGGCATCAACTCAAAGAGAAATTTTAGCGGATACTTTGCCGGAGACTCCTACAGAGAGCGAAGATACGGTATCCGTTTTTGCAATTAATAGAGAGGCTGAGAGGATTCTTTCACTTTTGGATGAAAATGAAAGACATATTCTGGCCCTGAGACTTAGTGCAGAGCTGTCATATAAAGAAATCGCAGATCTGATGAATATCAGTGAAAAGGCAGCTTCTGAGAGATACAGGAGAGTTATTATTAAATGTCGAAAATTCACCCAGGGAAAATCCATGGAGGATTTCATATAAGCAGAAAAGAGCAGATCAAAAAATTCTTAAGATCTGCTCTAATTTGTATGCTCTGTATTTGTCTTGTGGGATGCAACAATATCCTTGGAGATGGTGAGATTACTATTGTTACCGCTCCACCTGTAGTTACTCCCCAGGTCAATAGCTATGATGAATATGGCAGCGGTGAAGTCTCCAGATTCGATATCCCCGGAGTAGACGCCTTCTATCTTTTGCCGGGAATCGAGAACTATCCGGACCACATGCAAGATTTCATATGCATGGATTATACGAACAACGGCTATTTCATATACTACTACTGCGCCCCTTCTTACATTACAGAGGAGGAGATTAGTGCCCTGAAAGATGGGGCAATTCATACTGCTCCTGAAAATCCGGAGCTGGAAACCGAGTCGGAAGCAGAACAGCCTATAAACAGCAAGATCGATGCCATGATAGTTATGGCTTATAAGCCTACTACAAGGGAATATAAGGTCCTGGATGCCCAGGCCTACGAAAACAATAAAATTTCCCCCAAGGAATCTGAAGGAGAGGATAAGCCCAAAGCTGCCGCTTCCACAGGAGTAGAGTTTTATAAATCCCCGGACTACGAGTTTAATATGTTGTCACACTGCTATGGCTGCAAAGTATCAGGAAGCACCAACTACTTCATCTTTGACCAGAGGGGCGGAAGCCATCTTTACAATGAAAAGATGGAGGAGATCGCATATGCGAATTTAGGCGGTCTTCTTGACTATAAGATTGAGGAATTAGAGCGAAATATCAAAGAAAACTATGATGACGATGATGATATTTCAGAGGTAATATCTGATCTGGATGGAAACAAATCAGATAAAAGCGATATGCAGGATGCCATCAGCGAACTCTCTGATGCCACCAAGAAAGATTATTCCACCGGTAATACCAAGGTTAAAGATATAGACCTTCACTATCTTATTAAATCAGCTGTCATGGATGGAACAGGTAAGATTTTCTTCTCCATGATGATCTATACAGGTGAGAGCCCATGGGCATCCGAGCTCTTGCTTAATCGTGTTTGCTGTGTCACCAACATTATCCTTGATAACACTAGTGTAAACGTCATTTCTGATAATAAAAACTACGAGAACCAGGCAAAATTCTATGTCCAGCGTGCTAATGATGGCTACACCATGCAAGATATCAGGAATGGTAATGTAGGATCCAAAGATCGCAGCGGTGCCTCCATAGATTATCACGACTATATTGATAAGTTTCCGCCATTTTATCTTGATAAATACGGAGAAAATTTCTTTGTATTTGGATCTAATGACTATCTTTCTTTCAGTGATTTTTTGTTAAACAAAATCTTTCGTTTCTACATATATACATACTGGCATAAATCATCGGTTTCCATCGACGATCCTGATTTTATTTATTATTTTATGGGCTATATTCTGAGTCGATATAATAAACAGATTAAAAAAACCCCGGCCGACAAGAGAGTTGCCATGGTACAGGATGACCTTGACGACTTGGGCTTTTTACCCAAATTATATAGTGATTTTGACGAAGCTAAAAAAATTCATCGTTCGGATTACCCTGATAATCCTAATGCAGATATTTTTCAGTCGCTATATTTTATTAACGTCTACACCGATGATGGTATTTATGGCGGCGATACATATAAGATGCCAAAAATATATCCCATTCTGCATGAAGGCGGTGCCACTGACGGCTTACAAAAGGTATATTATGCACCTTACGAATATAATTCCGAGCTTCCTGTATACTATGAAGTTTATGATTATACTCAGAATCAGGAAAAGGCTGATGAAATAGTAAACGCCGCAATGGATAAAATCTGTTTCAAACAAAATATTATACTGGTAGCGCCTGATAGTTTTAAATACGTTTTTTCCGAGTATGCTAAGAGCCACTCCGATTCTGAAAGCATGTATGCTGACCTCAGAACCAGTAACCCGAATTTGAAACTCCAACCGGAGACTATAACCCAGTTAAATGATATGGGCATTACAGAGGAAATTCTTTACCATGCCATATTGGGTGAGGTACCTGTAGAAGGTACAGGACGCACTATTAAAAGTGAGAAAAAGACCATAAAAGCGGGATCATTCCCCATCTCCTACAAACTGGTTTTTCCAGAAGGCTCCTATCTAAGCTCTGCAGACCTGGATACCGTTGAAGGAACCAGTACTACATCCATGTACGAAGGTGTGCTCCTGTTTTATGATATAGCACAGGCCGATTCGGGAGCTAAATCCATATACACATCCGGTATCAGATATGACAGAGAGGCTGGTTTGGTATTCGAAGATTCCGGCGTTGAGGGTTCTGCCATAGATACAGGAACTCTTGAAATATACGACCCTCTTGCTAAAGCAAAAATAGCCACATTGATGCTGATCACTCAGGCAGGAGTAAAATTTTATTTCCCTATTGTAGATATTTCAGGTACCACCAATGAGAACATTTCACTAAAGTCCATAGCCTACAGTGCCGATGAAGCGCACTGCTGCTTCATTGAAAATGATAAGCTCCTGTCATCCACAGGCTTTACGCCTTACACAGAGGCTTCCAGCCAGGCTGCGGTCAACAATAGATTAACTGATACTGAGTCTCTTACAGAGAAATATCTTGATAATAAGAACTCGGTCAACGTATCTCAGCTGGATCTGACCCTTAGCCTTAACTCTTCAAGAGCAGGAACTATTCAGTCGGCCAACAGCTTTACACAGATTTCTGACACAGAGCTGCTGATAAGCGCATATGATACAGGGGTGTCTCTTCTAAGATTTCTTAATACCGAAGACAACAGTTATGAAGTTCTACATCTTCAGGACGGCTCATATTATCAAAGCTTTTTGGACAGCAGGACCAACATTTATAAGGTCCTTGGTTTTGATACCCAGAACTTTGTATATGGTTCAATGGATCTGGCCAGAGCCAAAGTATATGATTTCAACTTTGAATATCAAAAGAATGCAATCCTGGAAAATGCTCTGGTTCAGAAGATGGATCAGATGGCTATCGACTACATAAGACGTCTTCACAGAACAAGAACTACTATAGAAGAAGATGAAAACGGAAATGCTGCTTCCTTAGTAAATGAAGTTGTAATCCTGCCCTTTGAAGATGATAGTTCCGAAGAGGCAGAAGCAGAAAGAAAGCTTTTTGAAGCAGATGAAACCACTGCCAAAGCAGAACTAAACAAAATTGCCACCAACAGTGGCCTGGCGTCCATGGAACTTGTTGATGAATATCTGATAAAACTTCGTAAAAAAGTTGAGGATCAGCAGCATGCTTTGGAAGAAATTTTTATTCTGACCAAGGCCAACAAGCTTGGTTCAGTGCTGGATACCGATCCTTACTGGGTTGGCTTACAGGAAAGACTTCAATATACATCAGATATGGGCGATTTCAAGGATATCCTGGCAGAAATAGTAACAGAACCGTCCATGATAAGGCTTCTTGGAAAATCTAATACAACTGATGAAGAAACCTACATCAAGTTCAGGGAAACTCTGAATTATAAAGATGAAAAAGCAAGACGAAATCAGGCTCTTGCCTCTGTAAATCTGCCTGCTGAAGAGCTTGACACTCTAACAGAGAACAAGAAAACTGTCAAAGATTACGAGGAACAATACCGCGAATTAGACAGAGGAAAAGAAAAAGAGGTTGATCCTCTTCAGGAAAAACTTAACACCGATGGAATCATGGCAGACCCCAATTCCAAGGGCTCTGAGCCTGACAGAATGAAAATTCGACAGCTCATTATTGAGGATATAGAGAATTACTATTTTGAAGCTAATCCTCTTGAACCGGAAAAAGTATATGCTCCTGACGGATCCTACGTAACCATGGTTACTAAAGAAAGAGAAGACGCCGCCTGGGAAGAGTACCTCAATGACCTGCTAACGAGAATCAATCCTGACAACCTCTCCAGTGCCCGAGATCTGGCCGTTGAGAAGTTTGCAGAACTTACATATCTTGCCAGCCAGACCCTGGAAAATGGTGTTCCTACAGGCAAAACCCTTACAGTCTCTTCTGAGACACAGGAGAAGATGAGATCTGAAATTGCTGACAATATCGCAGACTGCGAGGATATTGCCGACGTGGAAGCTTTGTTCTTTGGCACTCAGATTAAAAATCTTGGAAATCCTTATGGAAGATACTACGACAGTTTCACCGAGTGGGAAAACAATTCAGCTTCTTTATCCACCTCTGAGAGAGCCAAACTCATGAGAAGCTCGGAGTGGTATCAGAAGTTAAAAGTCCTTCTTCTTCATAGCAAGGAAATGATTAACCTTCTTACTGCCAGAAACCAGACCTGGGAAGAATACATTCAGGCAGTATATACCGGAAAGACTGGCAGAGTTCTGCGAGACGATCAAACCGGAGAAACAGCCGGAGGCCACACTACAGCAGCCAGCACCTATGCTCAGTTGGTTGAATTCCTGTGCGAAGGTCAGGACGTAGATCTGGATAAAAAGAAAGAAATGGTTGAGGACCTTCTTATTGGCCTTGAGACCATAAGCGGTGCTGAAACAGTAGAAGAAGCAGTAATGATAGAGAGAATGACTCTCCCTGCTTATGAGCACTATATGGCTGAATATGAGGAATTTAACAAGAGAACCTTTGACCAGGAGTACAGCGATCAGCAGTCAAAGGACCAGACATCCTCTGATCCGGTAACTGTTGTATCCTCTTATGAAGGCTCCATCAGAAGAAAAGAGCTTCTTAAGCAGAACTTCTATATACAGACCATAGGAACCATGAAGGAATCTGAACTGGTGCAGGCCTATCTCAAGGAAAGTAACCAAACCTGGGAAGGCTACATGGCTGGATTACCGTCACTTGCCAGAAATGAGAATATCACAGATCCGGCAGCCAGCGCCAATAAGATTTATGAGACCTTCACTCCATTTGAACCTATTGACGAGAAACTTAGGCCCAAGGCTTCAGATGGAACTGAGGAAAGGCCTACAGCATATCCTGATGAGGGCTAAAAACCTGCGCAACCCAAAAATAACATGGGTTATTTTGGGATTGCGCATATATAAAACTATATAATAGATTATAGATATTATGTTCCAGATTACATAGGAGAATGTTCAAAATGCCAAAACACTCTAACTTAGTAGCAAACGGACAACCATACGCATACTATTTGTCAAATTATTTTAACAGCCTGCCAGATGACGATAAGAAAACTGACTTCCTGTGCGGAATGGCCCTCGCATATTCTGATTACCGAGATGTTGCATTTTCCGACGAAGAAAATAATGTTATTGATTCTTTGCTAAACGCATATAGAGCGCCTGTAAAAATGACAATAGATGGTAAAAATATCTATGATCTGGAGGCAGCTGAGCGAAATGCAAGAGCTCTTATCAGAAAACAGTTTAAGGCTAACCTCGCGTTAGGTAGAAAAATGCGTCAGAACATGAATGCTCTTCCTGTAAATACCCAGGACAAAGAGACCATCGCAGCGTTCCAGGCGCGAAATTCTGTGGAAATGATTGATGCAGATGCTTATAACGTGTTATTCCAAATGGTTAGAGACAAGAACTCAGCGGCGTCAGAACAGCTTAAAGAGGCCACTGGAAAAGACTGGGCTAATAACTTTGAGATATGGCTGAGTGAGGAAGTAAATAGCTTTGAATCCAGCCTGAATCCAAATGACCTGGTAGATTTTCGCAATGGCTCTAATCTACTGGGGGATGACCCACAACTGCTAAAGGGTAAAAAACCTGAGGATGTCGGCTTAAACAAAGATAATCTAAGCAAAATAAGAGAAGACTCCAAATATGAAAGATTTGATAAGTATTTAGACTTTTCCTATAGAAATAAGGAACTCTACGAAGCTCTTGATAAATTTAATTCAAAGAGATTTTGGGGTATCGGAAGCTGGTGGAGTTCAGACCCATCTGTAGGAAGAGAAACTACTGAGCACAAAAAACTCAAGGATTCTGCCAGAAATCTTATAGAGGCAACTAATCTTTATGAGAAATATAGATATCTTCCTAATGTTAATGCTGAAACAAAGCTAGCCATCGCAGAATCTATCAGGCATTATGCTTTAGATGTTCAGCAAAATGAAATTCAGTATGAATCCAGCAAAACATCAGCCGCTTCTTCTCCAGCCGGTATTGATAGAATGGCTGGCGCCAGAGCGCTAAAGAATCAGGCAATCGACATTACTAAGGCTATTGAACAAGATATAAAAGCCTATAGTGATGAGATAAAGGCCTCCAAGAGCGCATCCAAGGAAGAGATAAAGACTGACGCTTCGGTGAAAGAGACCACGCCCGTTAGACCCGTCAGACAATTTGAAGTTCAACGCACGGGTCAGGTGGAAATTATTGGTGGAAGTGAAGAAAAAGAAGATACCAATAAAGATGTTTTCGCTCGTTCCATAGTTACCATTAAACCAGAAATGAGGGCTCTAATGCTTGAATTTGCTGGCTTTGCCCAGGACTGGATCAATAATAGGGAAAACATGCAAAGAATAGAAGCACTAGAGCCGCCCGCACTAAGGGACAGCCTGACCAGAGCCGCCTCCATGAAGGGCACAGAAAACTTACAGGAATTTAAGGAAATATGCGATAATCTTGCAGAAGCCAGCAAATCATATGCCGGTCAAAATGAAGTTGATACATTTTATGTTAATTCGGTTGAATCGTTTAAGACAGATTGTTTCAAACAGATCAATAAGGCATATTTCAGAAAACATAATTTAACAAACAAGGGCCAAGAAGCTATAACTAAAACCATAAATGATTATAAAAAGGTTCTAAGCGCGGTCCAGAATACAATAGCTGCCGACGATAATTCTCAGGAGCTAAAAGCTTTAGAAACAGCAGTACAAAAGATCACTGAAGACAGTAAGAAGTTTTCCAGAAATGAATTAATTACTCTGGGCCAGGATGTCACAACATTAGCAGCTGATTTAACCATAGACCCAAAGTATGATTCTATTGTAAAAAAGTGTACTAATGCCGAAAACAGGATGAACAAAAGATTCAGTAAACAAAATCTCGCTGAAATCAAATTCAAAGAAAATAATATTCAAGCCCAAAAGAAGATAGATGAGTATGTTAGCCAGGTCAAGCCGAAATTAGTCATTGAGTCACAGAAAAGTCCTTCTGTGACCAGAACTACTAAAGCTAAGAATTCACAAATTAATCAAAAAGATGCTCTTAGTAAAAGTGCTATTATTAACCGTCATTAAAGGAATAAGCGTATGCCAAGAAACACCTGGGAATTTCCATTATCAAGAACTACTGTCCTCCCGGACTGGATCATAAATACCGGAGATGTAGCTCTGCTTTCTCAGTACCTTGAGGAGAAGAAGAGTTCTTTACCCGAGGATGACAGATTATATGTTGAGAATGTCATAAAATGCTCTGAAAAAGTAAGACTTCAGAGAGAAAATGCTCTTAATGCGCTGGATTCAGGAAATCCTGTTGGTTCGCAGGCAAATGTGACCGATTTAGGAGAGGGTGGCGTACTTCTGGAGGGAATACATCAGAATTCATTTCAGACCTCCGGAGCCGGATGCTGGTCCTGCTTTATTAGCAATGCTCTTTCCGCTAAAGGATTATCTTTTTCCCAGGAAGAAATACGCTCCTACAGGCCCCAATTATCCAAAAGCGTTGCCGATAATCAAACTTATGCCACCGCTAAAGATATGAACATGGATCACGTGTCCAACGCTTATGAAGCCGGAGATCTGATCACTGAACTATTGCCCAATACAATGCTTAAGGAAATTGAGTTCCAGGCATTTGGGAAAAATACAGAGAAGGTCATGACTAAAGATCAGTATCTGGACAATACTGTAAATTATCTTAAGAAAAAAATCAAAGACAGTATAGAAAACGAGCATGCTCCAGTGGGAATACTCATCAATGGTCACTACAGAACAATCATTGGCATCAAAGGCGATGAAGTATATTTCAAGGATTCTAATGTGGACTCCATTGATAAAAATAATGATAATCCCGATATGACCCACAAAAGGAATCTGTCCTCTCTTATAGAATCAGCTCTTGTTGGGACAAATGGTCTGGGAATCAAAGTCAATTTCCTTGAAGATGTTCAATTGGCCAAGGATGGAAAGACTCTGTTAAATGTGCCCAGTGCCCACGTTTCCATGAAAGAAAATGGTGAGGTTGTTCCACCTCCTGCTGAAATTCAGGAAATGGCTGACAGTGAGAAAACAATTCGCAATCAAAAAGGTATCAATATTAGAAGATATGGTGGAAGAGAAGGTACAATCAATGAAAATCTGACTGAATTCACAGGTCTTACTACAGATGGTGTTATAATGATAGAAAGGGCCTACATTCCTAAAACTCTTCATGCCAAAAGCCTTGTAAATAGCGCAACTGCGCGTTCTGCCGAAGAGGAAAAGCGCCTAAAGGACAAGCACAACTATGATATAAATCATGTCGCTGATACAAGAAAACTGGGCGAATCAAAGAAAACAGATGTTATTAAAACATCCTATGAAGAAGTTCGAAAGAAAGAAAAACCCAAATTCCAGGTAGAAACCGGATCACAGTTTACAATTGGAGGAACAAAAAAAATGCCTATAGATATAGACAAAGTGTCAAAGGACTTCAAAATAAGTAAGGAAAAGCTCGAGGGAGTCAAGGATAGCCTGCCGGATATAGCAGAACTTTTGGAAGCCATTGAAGAATTTAAAGGATTATCCGGAAAAGAAAATCCTAAGGAACTCCTTGCAAAAGTTCATAGGTTAAATCGGGCAATTAGTAATTATCCGGGTGGCGGCATATTTAATTCCGAACAGCTTGAAGAATTGCTGGAGCTCAGCAACAAAGCTGTCCAGAATGCTGTAACCATGCAGAGAAAACAAAATTCCGAAGCAAAAAAACAAGATAAAAGTAACGTATTATAAAGAGTGAAGAGACAAAATATCAGTAAAGGCTCTGTAATATTTAAAGAGAGTCTGATTCCACAGATTTTTCCTGCCAACACTGGCCATAATGAAAATGCACTCTTTTTTATCCTTGTCATAAAACCTGATAATAATAAAGGCGTATACATCAATTTTGTGTAGCACGCCTTTTAAATTGTGCGCATGTGGAGGCAGTGACTCCAAGCGATTCACTACAACAAAATCCCCAAGAGAAAAGTACTTATCTTTTATATCGCTGTTAAGGATGTCCAGCACCATTTCAGAAGCTTCCTCATTAACAATGATTTCACTTCCTGCAGAGCATTTATGCACAAAGGGTGATCCAACGTAAAGATTAACATTCTGCAGCCCGAAAGCCTCAGCAAATTCGCTTAAAAGATCCTCCACCTTCACATTTTCATCATGGAGAGTGCTCTCCAGCATCTTAACGATAAAATCAGCATAAGTAGTGTCACGTTCATTTACTAATTTGGAATTCTGTTGCTTATTTCTTATCTCCTCAAGAAATCCGTGTTTTTCCGGAGTATATATGATAAAACGGTTTCTTCCTTTTTCCTTGGCAAGATAAAGACAATGATCAGCAAGCATAAACAGATCATCATAGTTTTCAGCATCTTTAGAATAAGTAGCTGCACCGATAGACACAGATAGAGGACTATCCTTGTCTACGCCCATATCAGGGAAGGTGGAGGTTACTCTGGTCTTTATTCCCTTTAGAATAGACCTTATCTGCTCCTCAGACTCTATGTTATAGAGCACAGCAAAAAACTCGTCGCCCCCAAATCGGCCTGAAATGCCGTTGTCGCCAACTTCACTGGATACAATATCAGCTACTTTTTTAATAACATCATCGCCAAACTGATGTCCATAGCTGTCATTTATATTTTTGAAAAAGTCCACGTCTATGATAGCCAGAGATGTACCCTCTAAGTGCTTATCATCGATTCTCTCCCTGGCAATCCTTATAATATCAGCTTTTTCTACCAGACCTGTAAGGGAATCATGCTTAATCATGGTGGGTTTGATAGATTCTCGCCCTCTTCGAAGCTGTATGTGGCCAACTACGCCCTCGTTATCTTTATCATAAAAGACAAATGCTTCTTCAAGCACAGTATGGGTCACCAATTCATCATCATTGAGAATATTTCCCTCAATCATGGCTGTATTTCTGCCGGCGCCTGACTTCACCTGTGCAATAAAGCTTTTTACAGTCTGTCTCTGCTCATCATCGGTCCTGGTCAGAAGAATATCCTCAAACTCTGAGAGAGAGTAGGTACCTGTCTCAAAATCCGCCAGTTCTGTATTGTAGACATAAATACTGTCCCTCTTGGGATTATATTCAAAGAAAATATCTTCATAGAGGCTTAACTGAGCCTTAGAAGCACTAATTGTCCTCATAAGAGTTGCATGCGAATTTACCAGATCCTGAGCGTTCACCACAGTGAGCCTTATCAGGTCATCATTGTATCTGACAGCGCTTATATAGGTAAAATACATGGTGTCCGGAGCCAGTATCTTGCTGGGATGAAAAGTTCCATCGCAGTTTTTTATATTATTCTCATATATATCCATATCTTCGATGGCGATGAGCTCATTAAAAGGCTTCACCACCCTGGAACCCAGCATATTATAGATTTCTGCACTGGCGGATACAATCCTCTGATCTTCTTTTGCTAAGATTATTTCATAAAAACTGACGTCTTTCATGCATTAACCTCATAGCGTGAATTAAAATAGGTTATAACGAAATTTTATACCATGGCGTAAGCGCGGTCAACACACTATCATAATCTATTTTTATTACGATTTTTAGTTTATAATAAATCTATATTGAGAAATATCGAGGGGTGTTGATATGCAAAGAAACAGACATATTAGCGATGATATTATGGCCACTATACCTTCAAGGGAAGGCATGTCTGCGGCTGAATGGCTGGCAGAACAGATGCCCGGTGGCTTTTTTATCTATCGGGCAGATGATAACATGGAGCTTTTGTATGTTAATCAGTCCACCTGCGAGATTTATGGTTGTGAAACCGTTGAAGAATTCAGAGAACTTACAGGAAATACTTTTAAGGGCATGGTTCATCCCGAAGATTATGATGCCATACAGGACTCCATTGACGCCCAGATAGCTCATCCCTCCAACAGAAGAAATATTGACTACGTGGTATATCGCATTATCCGCAAAGATGGCTCCGTCAGATGGGTTGATGACTACGGCCATTTTGCCACCTTGCCCGGATATGGGGAAGTTTATTATGTTTTCATAGAGGATATCACTGACAACAGGATTGCTGAGGCGGAAAAAGAGAAGGCCCGCAACCTGGAATTTGCGTTGGAGCAGGCAGAAGCTGCCAGCAATTCTAAGAGCGCATTTTTGTCCAACATGAGTCACGAGATTCGAACTCCCATTACCGCCATTCTCGGCATGAATGAGATGATTCAGCGTGAAACCGAAGACTCAGTGATCCTGGACTACTCTGAAAATATTCGCAAAGCCGGTGTGAGCCTTTTGGGAATCATCAGCGATATCCTTGATTTCTCCAAGATAGAAACAGGAAAAATGACGCTGGAAGCCGAAGAATACTCCCTTTCCTCCGTTGTTAAGGACCTGTATAACCTTGTGCAGTTCAGGGCCGAGGCAAAGGGACTTACCCTTAATTTCAAAGTGGATCCGCAACTGCCTTCACGCCTCATTGGCGACGAAATCCGCATAAAGCAGATAATCACCAATATTCTCACCAACGCCGTCAAATACACCGAGCAGGGGCACGTGGATTTTGAGATAAATCTAAAGGAAAAGAGCAGCGACAGCGCCAAATTCGAGGTTTCCGTCACCGATACTGGAATCGGAATCCGTGAAGAAGATATGCAAAGGCTGTTTGAGCCCTTTGATCGTCTGGACCTAAAAAAGACCAGAAGTATTGAAGGAACAGGCTTAGGCCTTGCCATAACAAGACAGCTCCTTTCCATCATGGGCAGCGAACTTCGGGTGGAAAGCCGCTACGAAGAGGGTTCCAAGTTTTCTTTTATCCTGTCTCAGAAGGTTTCCAACTGGGAGCCGGTGGGAGAGTTTGACCCTGATCCCCATGCCTCTGAAGCAGCCAATATTCGCAGTAAACACTCTCTTTTTACAGCTCCGGGCCTTAGCCTCTTGGTAGTAGATGATACACCCATGAATCTTCAGGTCATCGCTGGTCTCTTAAGGCGCACAAAGATTCACATTGATGTGGCCACCAGCGGTGCCCAGTGCATAGAAAAGTTCGGAAACGAGCACTATGACATGGTCTTTCTGGATTACAGAATGCCGCAGATGAACGGTATCGAGACCCTTGATATTCTGCGACGCAAATATCCGGAAAAATTCGAGAAGACTCCGGTAATATCTCTCACAGCCAGCGCTGTTTCCGGTGACAAGGAAAAGATGATACAGGCAGGCTTTACCGATTATCTTTCCAAGCCCGTAAATATCGACGAGATGGAGCGTATGATGATCAAATACCTCCCTGCTGACTCGGTTATTATTTGCGATGGCAGTGAAGAATCCCAGGAGGATGACGAGCTTTCCAAGCTTCCGGAAGTAATCTTTAAATATAAACAGCTTAATCCCGAAAAGGGTATAGAGTACTGCGGCGATGCAGAAGACTATATATTTGCTATTGAAACCTATACCATGTCCATTGACGCCAAAGCGGAGCAGATTGAGAACCTCCTTAAGAATAGTGACCTTGAGAATTTTGCCATTAGCGTACATTCCTTAAAGAGTACCTCTGAGGCCATAGGCGCTCTGGACTTATCTTCCAAGGCAAAAGCACTGGAACTGGCAGCCAAAGCAGGAGATACCTGCACTCTAAGCCATGATACTCCCATTCTTCTTGAGGATTACCGAGGTCTAAAGGGCATACTTAGCGAAATTCTCCATAACTACGAGAATAACGACGAGGAATCGAGAGTATCTCTCAAGGTTGTAGAAGAAGAGCGAAAGCAGATGCTGACCAGAGCATTGAAGGAAGCAGAGCGCGCTAATCTCGCCAAAACTGCCTTTCTTTCAAACATGAGCCACGAGATCAGAACCCCCATGAATGATATTGTGGGGCTCTATAATTTAGCACTTCGTAAGCCTGATCTGGATTCTGACACCAGGAATATCATTACTCAGATTGGTTCCAGCACAAGGCATCTCATTTCCATAATCAACGACATACTGGAAATGAGCCTCATAGAATCAGGAAATATGAAGCTGCGGCACGAGGAATTCTCTTTTGGCAATATGCTTGAACAGATCAACACCGTGACCGGTTCAAAGTGTGATGATAAGGAACTTTTCTTCGATTGCTGCGTGGTAGGTCATATCGATGACCACTACATTGGAGATGACCTGAAGCTCAAACAGGCTCTTTTTAACATATTAGAGAACGCAATTCAGTACACGCCTCCAGAGGGCAAAATATCTTTTACCATCAAAGAAACCGAGAGAAACGGCGACAATGCCACCATTTGTTTTGAGATATCCGACAGCGGAGAGGGAATAGCGCCTGATTATCTGCCGCATCTCTTTGAACCTTTTGCAAAAGAATTAAAGGAATCCGGTGTCCGCACAGGAACCACCGGGTTAGGACTGGCCATCACCAGCAACATTGTAAATATGATGGGCGGAAAAATAGATGTGGCCTCCGAAAAAGGAAAAGGGTCCACCTTTACAGTTTATATCCCGCTTGGCATCTGTAGCCCCAAAGATAACGATAGATATTTATTTGACCCGGTGCTTCTTCGGGTACTTATAGTGGATGACGATATCACAGCCTGTGAGCATGCAAAGATGATCCTACGTCACATTGGCATAGATTCAGAGTATGTTTTAAGCGGTGAGGATGCCCTGGAGATATTTAAGAATACTACCGACCATAAGTTGCCCTTTAATCTAATGCTGGTCGACTGGAAAATGCCGGGAATTGACGGCATCGAACTCACCAGACGCCTAAGAGAAGACGAGAGCCTTGACGATGTGGCCATTGTCCTTACCACTTATAACTGGTACGAGATCATGGAAGATGCCTTCAAGGCTGGTGTAGACGGCTTTCTGGCAAAGCCATTGTTCGCCGACAGTCTCAAGGAAGAGCTCGGAAAGATATTGGCCAATCGAAAAACGGATTCAAAGAAATCCCATAAAGCGGCTGCATTAAGCGGATGCAGAGTAATCCTGGCAGAAGATATGACCTTAAACGCCAATATCATGGAAAAACTCCTTGGTATGAATGTCATTAAAGCTGACTGCGCTTCAAACGGCGAAGAAGCCATTAAGCTGTTCAAAGATAGCGATGTTGGCACCTATGATGCAATCCTTATGGACATCAGAATGCCAAAGATAAACGGCCTTGAAGCTACCAGACAGATTCGTAAATTGCAGCGAAGCGATGCCGCTACCATACCAATTATCGCTCTAACCGCCAACGCTCTGGACGAAGACATTCGTCTATCCTTCGAAGCCGGTATGAATGCGCATCTGTCCAAGCCCATAGAGCCGGATGAGCTCTTTTCCGTAATGAAGAGCCTTATACAAACTATTCGCTGATCAGGAGGTAAAAAAATGAGTCATATATTACTGATTGATGATGATGAAGATATGCTTGCCATGACCAGGCGCTGGCTGGAAAAAGCCGGATACGAGGTTTCTGCTTCCGCTTCAGGAAAAGAAGCTCTTTCCCTTATTTCCAACCACAAACCGGATCTCATCCTGCTGGATTATGCCATGCCCGAAATGTCAGGCCCGGAGGTGCTTAGCGCCATCCGCTCACATGATGAATACTCTGATATACCTGTTCTTTTCAGAACAGGACTTGAAGATGCTGATGCAATTGAGAAAGAGGGTAGTATTCATGCTGACGGCATTGTGCCAAAGTCCGGCGGAAAGCCGGCTTTAATGGAAGCAGTTGGAAAATTCTGATCTAATGAAAGGAAATTGCTTATGTATTGGGTTGTAGTTGTTGATGATGATACAGATACCGGTGGATACGTTGCATCAGTTCTGACAAAAAAAGGAATGAAGGTTACAACACTTGGTTCCGGAGCAGAACTCCTTAACTATATTGAAGGCATGGTTCCCCTCCCGGATCTTGTTCTTCTCGATGTCTTTATGCCTCAAATGAACGGATTTGATACTCTTGAGAAAATCAGGCAAAGACCTGAACCGGAATGCTTAATTCCCGTTATTTTTCTTACAGGTAACGAGGATCTTGGCACAGAAAAAAGAGCCTTAAAGCTCGGCGCTGTAGACTTTTTACGCAAACCCTTAAATTCCGAAATTCTGACTCTTCGCGTAGAGCGCATGATCGAGTTTGAGCACCTTAAAAGGGATCTGAAAAAAGAGGTAGCAAAGCAGATACAGGAAAATACCCGCCTCACTCTGCACGTGGTTCAAACCCTGGCTGAAGCTATTGATGCCAAGGATACTTATACTAACGGTCACTCCGGAAGAGTAGCAGCTTATTCAAAAGAAATCGCCAAAAGATACGGATACGACGATAGCCGTCAGGACGAGATCTATATGATGGGTCTTTTGCATGATGTCGGAAAAATTGGCGTTCCTGACTGGATTATAAATAAGACCTCCAGGCTCACTGACGAAGAATTTGCTGAGATAAAAAAGCATCCTGTTGTAGGTAACAAAATTCTGAAGAACATAAAGGAAATGCCCAACCTTTCTTTCGGCGCCAGATGGCACCATGAAAGGATAGACGGTCGCGGCTATCCCGATGGCCTAAAGGGCAATGAAATTCCCGAAGAAGCCCGTATTATCGCAGTAGCTGACGCTTATGATGCCATGACCAGCAACAGAAGCTACCGTGAACCTATGCCCAGAGAAAAAGTAAGAGAGCAGATTGAAACAGGTAAGGGCACCCAATTTGACGAGCGCTTTGCAGATATCATGCTGGAAATGATAGATGAAGATACCGAGTATACCATGCGCGAAGGTACTTCAAGAGAGCAGGATTTCCGTGCACGCTCTTCAGAAGAGGCCATCCAGCACATGGACAAACACCCGATTCTTCCGGACAGATTACTGGAACTTGAACACATCGACACAGACCTTGGCCTCTTTATGTGCGGCGATATCGAAGATTATCTTGAAGCATTGGAAATTTTTTCTGATTCTATCTCACAGAAATCAGAAAAAATAGAAGCTGCCATGAATAGCGAAAACCTTGAAATATACACAGCTCTTGTACATTCACTAAAAAGTTCCGCCCGTACCGTCGGCGCAACTGACGTCTCTGAGCTCGCCAGAGCTCTGGAACTTGCCGGGAAAAATGCCGATTTAGACACCATCCGCCGAGAAACACCAAAACTTTTATCTATGTACAGGGCCTTGGAAGAGCCACTAAAAAACCTGGAAAACGCCTGACTTCTAATTATGGTGGTGTCAAATTAACTTAAAATTGAAGTGTCTATGCATCCATTTTCATAAAGATGATGG
>JAEEGF012413207.1_pt1 | contig 22874 bp, 17 predicted proteins | sample 9134171 | NCBI WGS metagenome assembly JAEEGF01 (sample SAMN16246542, study PRJNA631951) | gut metagenome | biome: gut microbiome; feature: rumen; material: AP-attached | host: Bos | place: Iran: Karaj | collected 2018-10
GCTCCCGGCATTTTCGGCAGCGGTGAAGGCGGTAACAATCCCGACATCTGGGGTGTGCATCCAATTATAGGTAATGTTGAGGGGCAGATTTACGACCACAGCCAGCACGACATATACTGGGGCATGACCTATGAGCCCGCACTCTATGCAGGTATCTACTGCTTCGAGGGTGCAGGCATCAAGGGCGACCATAACTGCATGTGGGACCTGAATGCCTATGGCCTGGCGCCTAACCCCAATGTTGTTACAGCATGGGAGGAGCTGACCAACAGCACCGTCCTCGGCACCTGGAACCATGTGGTTGACTACTGCTGCGCAGGAATCGTTGACTTCAACCCCACCACCGCCTTCCCCGGCAGGATTCTGGCCGTCGGCCTTGCTGCCTACGAGTGGAACCTCGGCGACAACGGGAACGAGAAAAAGGCGGAATTGGAGCGTTTCACCTCCAACTGTATCAGCTATCTGAAATAACTAAACAGTCATACGCATGATGAAACGGAAAGATTTACTGACAATTGCGTTGGTGCTGGCCCCCGTGGCCAGCATCAGTGCACAGTTGACGGCCCACCTTGATATGTCGCTCACCAACGGACAGATAACAGAAGGTGTAACTGGCCAGTCATTTAACATCAACTCACAGTTGCCGGCTTGTAGCATTAAGGGCATTGACGGCGAAGCTTTGCGCTTCGACGGCTACAGCAACTATGCAAAAGTCGCATTGCCAGTAAACACTTTCAGTACAGAGACACTGACAGCAAGTGTGCTGCTGGCCGCCGAGAGCTACCCGATGATGCAAGTGGATGCTGCGGAAAGCACCCCCACCTATGCCACCATCTTCGGTAATCTGGATGCAACGGCCAAGAAAGGGTTTGCCCTGCAGCTGTCATCCCAGGGCGACCTCCGCCTGCAACTGTATGTCAACTACGGAGGAGGCTACCTTGTAACCGTTGACGGGTCCGAGAAGCTGCCCCGTGGCCGGTGGAATAACGTAACCATGACATTTGACAAGACGGGAAATGCCATTACACTCTATCTCAACGGCAACAGCATTGGCTCCAAGAAAAGTAACAGATGCGGTTTGCAGCACGGAAGTGCGGAATTCGTGATTGGCAAGGATGACACATCAGTCCTGGATCCATGGACACAGAGGATGTATCTCAATGCCTTCTGCGGGGCCATTGATGACATTACAGTTACCAATGCAGTGAATGTGCCCGATGCCTTTGCCCCCGAAGCCGCCCCCGACTTCAACTACCCTGCCGAACGCTATGCCTCCAGCCTCTGGCGTCCGCTGTTTCACGGCATGCCTTCCGGTTCATGGACAAATGAGAGTCACGGAATGATTTATGCCAATGGCAGGTATCATGTATTCTTCCAGAAGAACGCTAACGGTCCCTATATGTCCCGCTTACACTGGGGACATATCAGCAGCCGGAACCTCTATGAGTGGACGGAGGAACCTATAGCCATCTATCCGGGTGAGACATTCGACATCAAGGGTTGCTGGAGTGGCTGTGTCTATAAAGACGGAGCTGATACCTATATATTATATACAGCCGTTGACAATGCCAAAGCCCGCATCGTACAGGCCAAGGCAATGGACGAGGATCTTATGGGCTGGGGCGAGAAGAGGATAATCATCGACGGTCGGCCCAATGGACTGAGTGATGATTTCCGGGATCCTTTCTATTTTCAGGCCAACGGCCGGCAATATGTTATAGTAGGCACCAGCAAGAACGGCATCGGAGCCTGTACCCTTCATCAACTGAGGAACGGCACATGGACCAATGACGGCAGTATCTTCTTCCAGGGCAGCAGTACGGCACAGCACGGCACCTTCTGGGAGATGCCTAATGTCACCGACATGGGCAACGGACAGTACCTTTTCACCTGCACCCCACTTGGCACCGGAAACGGTGTACGTACACTTTGCAGGGTTGGCACCATTGACTCCGACGGCAAGTTCACCCCCACAGGCAATATGCAGTATCTGGAACTGAACGGCATCAGCCGTGACGGGTACGGCCTTCTCTCGCCTACTGTCTTCCGGATGGACGGGAAAACCCTTCTGATGGGAATTGTACCTGACAAACTGGCCACGGAGGAGAACCGTCTGATGGGCTGGGCACACAACTTCTCTCTTCCACGGGAGGTACTGACAGACAATAACGGTCTGTTGGTGCAGAAGCCTTATAGTGGGCTCACCGACCTGCGCACCGACACACGTACAGAGAAAATGCTGAGCAACGCCGGCACTTTCCCGCTCTTACCCGTCAGTGGTCGTCAGATAGAACTGTTAGGTGAGTTTACCGTTGGAAATACAGGCCAATGCGGATTCAGTTTCCTGAAGTCGGGCAACAATCAGGCCACGCTCACCTACGACATGCCCACAGGACAGCTTACGCTCAACACCACCTCGCTCAGCCGTATAGCCACCGATGACGGAACATGGTCTGTACCTCTGCCAGTGAAATTGGCTCCGCAGCAGACTCTGAAGCTTCACCTCTTCCTTGACGGTTCCATCGCAGACATATTCGTTAACGACCGATGGGCCTTCTCCACACGTATCTTCCCCACTGAAGCCGGGCAGGCAGATGCCGAAGTCTTCACGACTGCGGATATCCGGGCTTCTGTCAAGGCATGGGTTCTGGACGCCAGCCAGGACCCTGACAGGATAAGGGAGATACACACCCGTGGAATGAGAAGTACCATCCAAGACAACATGGTATATGACCTCTGCGGCCGAAGTATATGCGGCTCCCGCCAGAAAGGTATATACATCATAAACGGTAAGAAGTATGCTGGTCGCTGACTCATTGATAGTAATCGGGTTATCCGCCCTCTCCCTCGGAACCATTCAGGAAGAAGGCGGGATACAGGAACGCACCTTCTGGCTACTGAATGCAGGTGATTCGGCTGTAGTTTTAAAGCAAGGCTACACCTCATGCGGCTGCACAACCATCAGCTATGACAAGGATGCCATTGTCGCCCCCGGCGACTCCGCTGCTGTGACACTTCGTTTTAACCCGCGCGGCAAAGGCGGTGAGTTCTACGAAGTAGGCACTATCGAGTATGGGGACCGCAGGAAACGCCTGAACCTGACATTGACGGGACTGTGCATCACAGGCGAGGAAACGCTCATGCGCCAGTTCCCCATCCGTATAAGCGACGGGCTCCGGCTTTCTGCCAACCGGTTCGACCTTGGTATCATGCACGTAGGCGAGACAAGAGAACGCACCATTGTTGTCCTGCATTGCAAGGACAAGCGTAAGGAGCACATTCCCGTCCGCTTTACCGTTGACAGCAAGACACCCAAGGGGCTGCAGCACATAGCTTATCCGATAAAGGCCGGCGGCAGAAAAGAAACAATTATACTGGACGTACTCGTAAAATAACTGAAGACTAATCTAATAAATATATTCAAAAGAAGCATGATGAAAAGGTGTTTAATTACAATGTTGGCAGCAATTGCCGTCATAATGGTACGGGCTCAGCAGCCCCCCATGGTCTTAGGCGACAATCACGCCATGCTGAAACTGCAGCAGGAGAAGCGTTACATCCTGCTGCCCGTACAGGAAACAGAGGACATAGCTGCCATTGCAGTCCTGGACGGTCAGAACAACATGGTCCAGCGTCTGAACGTAAAGCTGGCCGTTGACCGTGTGGACTATTACGTACCCTACGAGATTAAAGGCGCCTGCCTGTTTGACATCACCTTCCATGGCGACCGCCGTCAGAAGGGAGCCGTAAACGGGTTTGCCTGTTGGCGTGAGCTCAGGTATTCCGACACGTTCGACACCGCCAATCGCGAGCGGTTCCGCCCCGTCTATCACCATACGCCCCTTTACGGCTGGATGAACGACCCCAACGGCATGTTCTACAAGGACGGGGTATGGCACCTGTATTTCCAGTATAACCCCTATGGCTCACAGTGGGAGAATATGCATTGGGGACACTCTACGTCCAAGGACCTGATACACTGGCAGTCACAGCCCGTTGCCCTGGAGCCGGACTGGCTGGGCAGTATCTTCAGCGGCTCATGTATAACTAACGGGAACGAGATCGTAGCCTTCTACACCACGGCAGGCCTGCATCAGACCCAGTCCATGGCGGTATCAAAGGATAACGGCAAGACCTTCACCAAGTATGCAGGCAATCCCGTCATCACATCCAACAAGCCCGACTTCCGTGACCCCAATGTATTCTGGCACGAGGGAACCGGCCGCTGGATAATGATTCTGGCTGTAGGACAGGAAATGCAGATTCACTCCTCAGCCGACCTGAAGGAGTGGAAGTACGAAAGCTCCTTCGGACAGGAGTACGGTAACCATGGCGGCGTATGGGAATGCCCCGATCTGTTGAAGATAGAGGACAAGTGGGTACTCATCTGCAACATCAACCCCGGCGGCCCCTTCGGCGGAAGTGCCACCCAATACTTTGTGGGCAGCTTTGACGGACACCGGTTCACCTGCGAGTCCATGCCCAAGGTCACCAAATGGATGGATTACGGCAAGGACCACTATGCCACCGTATCCTTCTACAATGCACCGGATAACCGGCACGTCGTGCTGGCATGGATGAGCAACTGGCAGTATGCCAATCAGGTGCCCACCCAACAGTTCCGCAGCGCCAACTCCATACCCCGCGACCTGGGCCTGTTCTGCTATGGCGAGGAAACCTACGTCAGCGTCGTTCCCTCCAAGGAAATGTTAGCGGCGCGCGGCGCGAAGATGAGGCAGCCCACAGAGGCCTGTGAGGTTGTGGTTGACGTGAAGGGGTCGGCTGACATCACCCTGTCGAACGCCAAGGGCGAACAGGTGACCATGCGCTACGACGCCCGGCAGCAGACCTTCCGGATGGACCGCACCCAGAGCGGCAATGTCAGCTTCAGCGAAGCCTTCCCCTGCGTTACCGAGGCACCCACCTACGGCACCGTCCGCCAGCTGCGCATCTTCATAGACCGCTGCAGCATTGAAGCCTTTGATGCCGACGGGAAAATGGCCATGACCAACCTGGTATTCCCCTCCGAGCCCTATAATAATATTAAGGTAAAGGGCGGCAAGGCCACCATCTATGAAATAAAGAGCGAGCCTAATTTCTGAGTTGACAGTTGAATTAATATTATTTTAATTGAATTTTGAACATGAGTAAGCATAATAAATCCGTATATCTTGTACCCCTGATGCTCTGCTTCTTCTGCATGGGCTTCGTGGACCTGGTAGGCATCGCCTCCAACTATGTGAAGGAAGACCTTGCGCTCTCTGACAGCGTGGCCAACGTATTCCCCTCCCTTGTATTCTTCTGGTTCCTCATCTTCAGCGTACCCACAGGTATGCTGATGAACAGAATCGGACGTAAGAAGACCGTGGTACTCTCCCTTGTAGTCACCGTCTTCTCCCTGCTGCTGCCTCTGTTCGGCGAGAACTTCGGCGTGATGCTAGCAGCTTTCTCGCTCCTTGGCATCGGAAATGCCCTGATGCAGACATCGCTGAACCCGCTTGTATCGGGTGTCATCGGCGGCAAGAACCTTGCCTCCACACTCACCTTCGGACAGTTCGTAAAGGCCATAGCATCCTTCTCGGCCCCCTATCTGGCCATGTGGGGTGCCACACGCGCCATTCCCGAGTTTGACCTGAATTGGCGCATACTCTTCGGCATCTTCCTGGCGGTAGGTGTCCTTTCCACCGTACTGTTGTGGCTTACCCCGATTGACGAAGAGCCGGTTGAGGGCAAACCGTCAACCTTTGCCGAATGCTTCAAACTGCTGGGAACACCGATTGTCCTGCTCTCCTTCTTCGGCATCATGTGCCACGTTGGCATTGACGTAGGAACGAACACCACGGCTCCGAAGATTCTGATGGAACGCCTGGGCATGACGCTCAACGAGGCCGCCTTCGCCACCTCGCTCTACTTCATCTTCCGTACCATCGGCTGCCTGACCGGTTCCTTCTTCCTGCGTGTAATGAGCAACCGCGCCTTCTTTGTCATCAGCATCATGATGATGGCACTCTCCATGTGCGGCCTGGCCATAGGCACAGAACAGTGGATGCTGTACACAGCCATCGCCCTGGTAGGCTACGGCAACTCCAACATCTTCTCCATCTGCTTCGCCCAGGCACTCACCTCCATGCCGCAGAAGCAGAACGAGGTCAGCGGCCTCATGATCATGGGAATCTTCGGCGGAACCGTCTTCCCGCTCCTGATGGGTTTTGCCAGCGATGCCATCGGACAGCTCGGCGCAGTCCTCGTGATGGCCGTCGGCGTAGTCTATCTCTTCACCTATATACCTAAAGTAACAAAATCCTAAATAAAACGCATATGAGCAAACGCTATGTAGTAGGACTCGGAGAAGTCCTCTGGGATGTACTTCCCGAAGGTAAGAAACTGGGCGGCGCGCCCGCCAACTTTGCCTACCATGCCGGCCAGTTCCTGGGCATGGACAACACCCTGGCCATCAGCGCGCTGGGCGATGACCGCCTGGCTGAGGAAACCGTCGAGGCGTTGAATGAACACGAGTTGAACAACCTGCTCCCCCGTGTACCCTATCCCACCGGCACCGTACAGGTGCAGCTGGACGAACAGGGAATCCCCACCTATGATATCAAGGAGAATGTGGCATGGGACAATATCCCCTTCGACGGGGAAATCGCCCAGATAGCCGGCAACTGCCGCGCCGTATGCTTCGGCTCGCTGGCACAGCGCAATGTCGTCAGTCGCGACACCATCCACAAGTTCCTTGACGCCACCCCCGAGGACTGCCTGAAGATCTTCGACATCAACCTGCGTCAGCAGTTCTATACCATGGAGGTTATCCGCGAATCCATGCAACGCTGCAACATCCTTAAGATCAATGACGAGGAACTGGTACTCATCGGCCGCATGTTCGGCTATCCCGGTCTTGACATCGAGAACAAGTGCTGGCTCATCCTGGGCAAGTACAATCTGGATATGCTGGTACTCACCTGCGGCACCAACGGAAGCTACGTCTTCACGCCCGGCCATATCTCCTTCCAGGAGACACCCAAGGTACAGGTAGCCGATACCGTCGGCGCCGGAGATTCCTTCACCGGCTCCTTCGTGGGCAGCATCCTCAACGGCAAGTCCGTCCCGGACGCTCACCGCACAGCCGTCCAGGTCAGCGCTTACGTCTGCACACAGAACGGCGCCATGCCCCCCATCCCCGCTGATTTACTGAAGTAAGAAAAGAAGCCCGCCCTTCCCCCGATAAGAGAGGAAAGGCGGGCTTTCTGTCGGATAGAGGAGACTCGAACTCCCGACCCCTACGTCCCGAACGTAGTACGCTACCAACTGCGCTACTATCCGAATGCAATGCGAAGAAACACAGGCACGTAAGCCCTTTTCTTCTGAAATGCTTTGCAAAAGTACGAAGAAATGGGCATAGTGCAAAATAATTGGCCTCTTTTTTTTCTTAAGGGCAGAATACACCGGTATCAAAGGCATAATTTTAATATTTATATTCAAAAAAACGTTCAAAAATTTGGCAGGTACAAAAAAAGTCCTTACCTTTGCACCCGCTTAACAAAAGCAATGGTGCCATAGCTCAGTTGGTAGAGCAAAGGACTGAAAATCCTTGTGTCCCCGGTTCGATTCCTGGTGGCACCACTTCAGAAAAAGCAAATTAGGTTAAAGCACAAAGTGATTCGGCATTCAGCAATGAATGCTGTTTTTTTTTGTTTATACCCCCCTCCCTCCCCACAAAAACATGCTGGCCCGCCAAACTAAACAGTTTGACACCACGGAAAAAACATGCCAAAACGCCAAATAAAATTATTTTCAAGGCTTGAAAATATATTTTCATGGCTTGATTATATATTTTCAAGGCTTGGTTATATATTTTCAAGGCTTGAAAATAGTTTTTAATGCCGTAGTAGGATGTTTTACCCGGCGTATCAGGATGTTTTGTCCGGCAAGGAAAAACATTTTTTTTCGGGCTATAAGAAAGAAAATCCCCCTTAGGGAAGAAAAATCAGGAAAAAAGTGTAACTTTGCAGGACAAAATCAGCATTCCGCTTTAGCGGAAGGACTTTAAGTCAAGACACAGACAGAATCATCAGGACAGAAATGAATAAGGAAAATATAGCGTTAGACAATGCCACCATCCTTGTTACGGGAGCGGCAGGTTTCATCGGGAGCAATCTGGTGAGCCTGCTGCTGCGCAAGCATCCCACAGCACATATCGTGGGCATTGACAGCATGAACGCCTATTATGATGTCCGCCTGAAGGAGGAACGCCTGAGGGCCATAACATCCCAGGCAGCCGAAGGCCAGTTCACCTTTGTCAGGGGCAACATCGCCGACAAGGAGCTGGTGGAGAGACTTTTTACCGACTACCGCCCGGCAGTGGTAGTCAACCTGGCAGCCCAGGCAGGCGTACGCTACAGCATCAGCCATCCCGACGTTTACATAGAGAGCAACATCATAGGCTTCTACAACATACTGGAGGCCTGCCGCCATCACGCCGTGCAGCATCTGGTATATGCCAGCAGCTCCAGCGTCTATGGAGGAAACACAAAGATCCCCTTCTCCACCGATGACCGCGTGGACACACCCGTCAGCCTGTATGCCGCCACCAAGAAGAGCAACGAGCTCATGGCCCATTGCTATGCCAAGCTGTATGACATTCCCAGCACAGGCCTGCGCTTCTTTACCGTTTACGGCCCGGCCGGAAGACCGGACATGGCCTACTTCGGGTTTACCGACAAACTGCGCCAGGGCAAGACCATCCAGCTGTTCAACTACGGCAACTGCCGGCGTGACTTCACCTACATTGATGATATAGTAGAGGGCGTATATCGCGTCATGACAGCCGCCCCCAAGAGGGAGACGGGACAGGACGGGCTGCCCGTTCCACCCTATACCGTATATAATATAGGTAACAGCAACCCGGAGAGCCTGCTGGACTTTGTGTCCATCCTGCAGGAAGAACTGATCCATGCCGGCGTACTGCCAGCGGATTATGACTTTGACTCCCACAAGGAGCTGGTTCCCATGCAACCGGGTGACGTCCCCGTTACCTATGCTGACACCGCGCCCCTGGAGCGGGACTTCGGTTTCCGCCCCTCCACCCCGCTGAGGGAAGGCCTGCGCCGGTTTGCCCAGTGGTACTATCAATATTATCAGCAGAAATGAACAGATTACTACAGCATATCATCCTATGGATAACCATCCTGCTGCCGCACACCCTGATGATGGCGCAGGGCAAGGTTATCATCAACGAGATTATGCAGTCAAATGTTAACTTCCTGAAAGCTGACCATGACTTCCCCGACTCGTGGGTAGAACTGCACAACATCGGCAATGAACGGGTTTCAGTTAAAGGTTACCGCATAGGCCCGTCAAGAGCATTCGCCGAGACTGTTTCCTTCTCCAAAACGGATGATTACTACATAGAGCCCGGAGGTTATCTGGTCATCTATTGCGACAAGACAAACAGTCTGCCGCTGCATTGTAATTTCAATCTGGAAACCGATGGGGGAAAACTGTACCTGGTCAATGACAATTGGCATAGAATAGATTCTGTCACATACAAGAGCATGCCCGCGCCGAACGTAGCATACGGCAGAATAACCGACGGCGCAAGCGAATGGCAATATGAAATGACGGCAACCCCCGGAGCAGCCAACAACAGCACAGAATGTCATGAGATACTGCCCGCCCCCCTGTTTTCTGCCGAGGGACATCTGATGACAGCGGCGTCCGAAACCATTACCGTCAGTATGCCATGGGGCGTACCGGATGATACACGAATCTACCTGACGACAGACGGCAGCGAACCTGACTGGGATTCCGTGTCAGACACGCTGTTCACCCTTACCATTGACACCAATACGGTTGTCAGGGCCAAGCTTCTCTCACAGAAAATGCTCCCCGCCCTTTCTACCTCTCATTCATATATCTACCCGCCAAGGGACACTAAATTACCCATTGTCTCCATTATTACCGACAGCACTTACCTTTATAGCAGTGAAGAAGGTATTCTCTCCAACGACAGTACGGATGGTAAACCCAATTACACTTATGACTGGCGACGGCCGGGTAATTTTGAGTACTTTTGCACTGAAAACGGCAGTACGGTTTTCAGCCAGTTTGGCGAGATGGCCGTATTTGGCGTATATTCAAGAAATTTTCAGCAGAAAAGTTTAAAGTGCTATGCCAAAAAACGTTTTGGAAAGAAAAGTTTTAAGGGAGACTTTTGGCAAGACAAGCCAAATGTCAGAAAAGTAAAGTCCTTTACCTTAAGAAATGGTGGTGGCTCTTGCAAATTTGCCCGCTTCGATGATGCTTTTGTACACAGATTGTTTGGCACTCATCTGGATAATATGGATTGGCAGGCATACGAGCCGGTTCTTGTCTATATCAACGGACAATACAAGGGTGTTTTTGGTATGCGTGAGCGTTCCAACGAGGACTATGTCACCAGCAATTACGGGATTGATGAAGATGAAGTGGAAATGGCAACAAACGGAAACTATTTAAGGGAATCATCATCAACGCCACTTTTCAATGAATTCCGCCAGTTATATCACAGAGATAATGTCACATACACAGAAATGGCTCAAAACATGAATGTGGAAAACTTCATGAATGCCTTCATTGCTGAATGCTATGCCTCCAATACCGATTTCCCCTACAACAACGGATCCATGTGGAGAAAGACGACAGAAGATGGCCGCTGGCACTGGATACCGAAGGATATGGATTACATTTTCATTAATACCAGTTCCTGGAATATGTTTAAATATATGCTTGACACATCTGACCCGGATGATCAGGAATACGAGAATGCCAACAATCCAAGTGTTAGAACTGCCTGCAAGTTATATGAGAAGATGATGTCATTCCCGGAGTTCCGTAATCGCTTCCTTGCCACATATGCCACGTATCTGGGGGACTTCTTGCGTCCAGACGTATGTGTACCCCTTATCAGCGAGATGGAAGAAGAAATAATAACCGAGCTTCCTTATACCTTTGCAACATACGCGGGCATGACCACACTTGAAAAACATAAATATGGATTAAACCGTCTCTATAAATATGTATCCACCCGCCCGGATTCTGTGTATCAGCACATGGCGGACTACTTCTCCTTGGGTGAAGTGATACCCGTCAGCATCACGGCAGACTCTTTACAAGAGGATGAACATTCTCACGTAACCGTTTCAGTATGTGACACACCCCTTCGCACAGGACGGTTTGACGGCGCATGGTTTACGTCGTTTCCCATGAGTCTGTGCACAGAGGCAGAAAACGGCGCATGGCTGATAACGATTACGCATGAAAACGGCAGCGTTTCCACTGAGGCCTTTTATACACAGGAATTTCAGCCGGACCTGACATCATGCGTTCCAGGAGACTCCGTTGCCATTGTTGCCACAACAGCAGAAGGTGCAGACAAACTTGCCCCCCCCTCTCGCAACAGCAGAACCACTACAGCTATCTACGATGCCACCGGCAAGAAACTGGACCGGTTACAAAAAGGCTTCAACATTATCCTGTATGCTGACGGGACGCGGAAAAAAGTTCTTCACAAATAAAAAACTGACAAAATCTTTTGATAAGGACATGAGTATAACGGCAATCAAAGATATTCTGATTGGAGGATCCGGAAGGACGGCCATTGTCAAGAAGAACATTCTTGGCTCACTGGCCATCAAGGGCATCAGCATTCTGACGTCCCTTCTGCTCGTTCCCTTGACATTGGGATATGTTTCTGCCGAGATTTATGGTGTATGGCTGACAATCTCATCCATTCTTCATTGGCTGACTTATATGGATGTAGGGTTCACCCACGGTCTGAAAAACAGGTTAAACGAGTGCCTGGCAAGGAAGGATTATGAAAAAGGAAAGAGTCTGGTATCCACCACCTATGCCATCATGTTTGCCATCTTTGTTCCATTGTCGGCTGTGCTCATTACCGTAAGTCCATGGATTGACTGGTGTGCTATACTGAATGTAGAATCATCCTATCAGGAAGTCATTCTTAAGACAATGCAAGTGCTGTTCCTCTTCATTGCGTTACAGATGATTGTCAATGTATTCGTTACAGTTGTCGCGGCATACCAAAAGACCGCCCTGTCCAGCCTGTTTGCGGTTATCGGGCAGTTATGCTCACTTGGCATTATCAGCATGATGACCGTATTCGTAAAACCGTCATTGCTGAATTTGGCTTTCGCATACTCAATGATGCCCATTGTGATTGTCCTGACTGCATCTGTCATATATTTCCGCACAAGCATGAAGGAAGTGGCACCCTCCTTAAAAGCTATCAACCTGTCATATATAAAAGATTTATGGGGGCTTGGAATAAAATTCTTTATCATACAGCTGCAAATGATAGTCCTTTATCAGGCCACCAATATCCTGATATCCCATATAGCAGGCCCGGAATCAGTCACACAGTACAACATATCCTATAAATTGCTGAATATCGTTGTGATGGTTTATTCAATAATACTTAATCCATTGTGGCCGGCGTTTACCGATGCCTTTACCAAAGAAGACTATGTGTGGATGAACAATATGTACCGGAAAATGCAAAGGCTTTTTACGGCTTTATGCGTAATGGTCGCAATAATGGTTGCGCTGTCCCCATTCTTAATCCGGCTGTGGGTAAGAGATATGGTGGAGGTTCCATTTATGCTAACACTGTCTATAGCCATATATACGCTTCTGAATTGTTGGGTTTCCCTTCAGGCTATTCTGATTAACGGTACCGGAAAAGTCACGCTTCAGTCACGCGTGATTATTATCGGTCTGGTTCTGCATATCCCTCTTTCACTTTTTCTGGGCAAGTACATCGGAATTCTGGGAGTTGTAGCTTCCATGTCCGTCATAAATATCATCTACGCAAGTGTTTTCACAACTCAGATCCGCAGGATTCTGAACAACACAGCAACAGGTATCTGGAACAAATAATCACATTTCCGCTTTAGCATCATGATAAAAATACTCGATAATCTGTTCTACCCCATTTACGAATACATTTATCTGTTCGTGATGGTTATCTATATGGCACAGATGACGCCGGAAACCGGGCGTATGGTGGGAAGTCTTTCGGGCAATCCCGTCCCATTCCTCATTCCCATTGTCCTGACCGTCATCCTGCTGCTGCGCAATCCTGTCAGCTTTGCACACGGCAAGTTGTGGATACTTACGGGTATTATGGCAACCTGGTCAGCGTTGGTCTGCTTTAAGTTTCATGACTTCAGTACGGCTAATCTGTCCTACTACTTCTTCCTGATATACGCCATCCTCATTGCCTTTATCCACATTCGTGTCTATGGCAGGGACCTGTTCCCTATATACGAGCATATCATGGTGGTGTTCTCAGCCATTGGCCTGGTGCTTTGGGGAATGGCAATAATTATTCCCGGCATTGATACGGCATTCCGTTTATTTCCGGAAACCAGCTTCGGAAACAATGTTCTGTACCTGTTTAACTGGATGGACCCTGCCAAAGGACAGATTTATGGTTCCCTCATCCGTAACGCCGGCTGTTCATGGGAACCTGGCCGCTTTGCCATTATGCTGATTCCAGCCATCCTTACAAATCTGTCACGTGAAGGAATATCATTCAGGGGAAATACCAGAATCATCGTGCTGTTGCTCGCCCTGGCCAGCACCATGTCCACCACGGGCTATAGCATTACCATCCTTATATATGCTATATTCTGGTTCAACGAGTTTAATGTCCAGAACATTCTTACCTTCTTATTCATTGCTCTGCCCTTGGCTGTGGCCATCAACTCCCTTGACTTCATGGGCAGTAAAATTCAGGAAAAAGCCAATTTTGAAGGATTGACACGGGAACGAATGCATAACATCAATTACAATGCCAAGACGCAGGGAGGCGAATACCTTGGATCACTGGACCGCTTTGAATCGGCCTTCTTCGAGTGGATAAACTTCCGGAAGGACCCACTATTAGGATATGGTAGGAACAGGGATTACAGCTGGTTCCGCCAGAATATATCCAAGAACTTTGAACTTACAAGCGGAATCGTAAAAGTATTAAGCCAGTATGGCCTGATAATAGGACTGTTTCTTTATGTCATCATCTTCTACTCATCTGCCAAAATAAGCTGGACGTGTTATAATCCGCATAAACTTGCCTTTGCAGTCGCATTACTAACATCCTCTATTTCATATCCTATTTTCTCCATCCCTCTATTTACGGCATTCTGGCTGTATGGCCTGTTCTGCTATGATGAGGACCGGATTACCCTGGAAGATGAAGAAGATGGCGCAGAGTACGAATATGAATGTGAAAATTGTGATGTTGAATCTTAAAAGAAAAGCAGCAGGATGAAAGCGTTAAAATTACTTCTGTCAGACATATGGTTCCTCCTCAGAAAAGGGCGACACCTGTTATACCGACTTCACAGGGAAAATCCGGAACGAAAGGATTTCGGCTCAATGCCCGCTCATAGTACGATTGCCGGTCCCAGCCACATAGGGATACCCGGAAACCTATTTGTTGAAGACTTTGTCAAGATTCGGTATGGATTTACGATTATCAATGCCGGCAATGAGTCTGTCTATATAAAAAAATACACAGAGATAGCACCCGAAGTAACCATTGCTACCAATAGCCACAAGTCAACGGTATCTGTTCCGCAAGTCATATTAGGAGAAAGTCACATTAATGACAAATCCGGTGATGTTATTATCGGTGAAGATGTCTGGGTGGGAACACGGGCAACCATATTGGCTGGCGTGACACTAGGACGCGGATGCGTCATAGGGGCAAACGCTGTTGTCACAAAATCCGTTCCACCATACGCATTAGTTGCAGGCATCCCGGCAAGAATCATTGGCGTAAAATTCTCACCTTCTGACATAGAGAAACATGAGGAAGCGCTATATCCACCTAATGAGCGTATGTCCCATGAAGATATTCTCACACTATTCAACCAATATTATTCGGAGTTGAAAGTATACGGTTGTTCAGAACCGTTAACAAGCGAACAACAGGATTTGGTTGATAAACTTAAAAAAAAATACGGACTGCATTCATAAATTATTTCACTTTGCGGATAATCCATCCTCCTGCATAAGTTCTGCCACAATTCATGAGTGCATCACATATACATATACGGAACTAATCATATTATGAAAGTATATATTCTCACAAGCGAGTCTTTTCCCAATGGCATGGCAGCGACTAATCGCATCGTATGCTATGCCCGTGCCATAAAAGAAGGAGGCATAGAATGCGAGGTAATCGTTTTCCGGCGCACAGAGGTCTATGGCAGACCCCCGAAAAATACTATTGGGACGGGGACAAGCAGCGGAATTTCATACCGGTATATTGGCAAGACACCATTACGTGACAACAATGTTTTCATCCGACAGCTAAATGACATAAGAGATATAATTAACACAGCAGACTACTTACGGAAGAATCTCAAAGAAGGAGATGTATTATTCCTGTATATGGGAAAAGACCTCGGACTTACGCTGAAGTTTATTAAGATTGCACACAAGAAAGGTGCATTTTGCGTCCGGGATTTGTGTGAGTTACCTTACGGAACAGGAACAGAGGATAAGAATAAGTCTTTGCTGAGGAAAAAAGTGTTGGAAAAGCAGATTCCTGAATTTGACGGAATTATCAGTATCTCTGATACGCTTTCAGATTTAGCAAAGAAATATGCCCAGCCGGGATGCAAGCATATTAAGGTGCCTATTATGGTGGATTTTGACAAATACAACATACCTGATGATTCCGATAAGGCTGAAGTCCCATATATATTTCACTCAGGAACATTATATCAACAAAAAGACGGCATTCTGGGAATGATTGAAGCATTTGGCAAGGCACGGAGAAAGATCAGGGAAAATATTGCCTTTGTATCTACGGGTACATTAGACACATCACCACACAAGAATGAGATTAGCGATCTGATACGGAAATATCATCTTGAGGGAAATATCTGTTTTACCGGTTATTTGTCATGTAAAGAATTGCAAGACTACATGAGCAAAGCATCGCTGGTTATAATAAACAAGTATTGCAACCAGCAAAACAGATATTGTTTTTCCACTAAACTGGGCGAATATCTGGCTGCATCCAAGCCTATTGTTATTACGAATGTCGGTGAGGCTGTGAATTGGCTGGAGAATAAGAAATCAGCCTATATTGTGGAGCCGGAAGACACGGATGCTTTAGCTGATGCAATCGTACAAGTATTCACCCATCAAGAGGAAAGCAGAATGGTAGGCATTGCTGGAAAAGAAGTGTGCCGCAAGTGCTTTGACTACCGCAATTGGAGCCGGCCATTAGTAGAATTCATGAATCAATTAGGAAAATAACTATGGGAATATCCGTCTTTATAGCAGGGGACATCGTTCCATATGGAAGGACACGGGAGTTATTTACCCGGGAACAGACGACAGAGCTCTTTGGAGAAATCCTACAGGACATACAACGCTCTGATTTCCGGATAGCAAACCTTGAAGCACCTGTCAAATATGGAGCAGCGACACCAATAGACAAGCCTGGTCCTAATTTAATGACAACTGAAGAAACGGCGGCAGTAATTAAAAAAGCCGGCTTTGATTTAGTAACGTTAGCCAACAATCATTTCTTTGATCAGGGCCAACAAGGCGTAAAGGATACCATAGATGCATGCGACAAGGCAGGACTTAAAACTGTAGGTGGCGGATGCACACTGGAAACCGCACGAAGGGTTCTATACCACACCATTGCAGAAAAGACAATTGCCATAATCAATGCATGTGAACACGAATCATCAGTAGCGACAACAGAACACGGGGGAAGCAATCCACTGGACCTGATAGACATAGGCAATGACATAATAGAGGCCCGTCATAAAGCAGATTATGTCCTGGTTATCATACACGGGGGCATTGAGCACTACCATTTGCCAACGCCTCGCATGAAGAAATGGTACAGGCACTTTGTTACGCTGGGAGCTGATGCGGTTATTAACCATCACCAGCATTGCATCTCCGGCTATGAGCTATATAAAGGGAGACCTATCTTCTACGGTTTGGGCAATTTCAATTTCGACAGGATTTCAGAATACGTCGGGCAAGACAGTTGGTCAAAGGGTTATGCCGTTGAACTGGAATTATCTGAGAATATCGGATTCAGACTGATTCCTTACATTCAGAATGGAGAGAAAACGGGTATTAAACTTCGTAATTATACTGATTTCGAGAAAGAAACAGACGCCCTTAATATTATCATTGAAGATGACAGGCGACTCGAAGAAGAACTGTATTCCTATGTTCATAACAATAGGAAAGAACTTTTCCTGCCCTATCTCCCCATAAACAACAGGTTTCTTAAGGCAATGTACAGAAGAGGCCTTTTAAAATTAAAAATAAGCCGCAAAAAAGCGATGAGACTATCCAATAAGATTACATGCGAATCTCACCTTGATGTATATAAAACATTATTTGATTATATTTTAAAGGAAAAATGAAAGAACATTCCATCATATTCAAGATTAAAAGGAAGTTGCTCCATTGGGCATGTCCCTTACTCCCTGATGAGATATATTTAAGGTGGCTGTTTCGTTTAAAGATGGGTTACAAATTAAATCTTAAGGCCCCCCGAACATATAACGAAAAGCTACAATGGCTGAAATTGAATGACATCCATCCGGAGTATGCCAAACTGGTAGATAAGATTGATGCCAAAAACTTTGCAGAGCAGAAAATAGGAGCAAAATACATTATCCCGACAATCGGGACATGGGATAATGTCAATGACATAGAATGGGATAATCTTCCTGAGAAATTTGTCATCAAATGCACGAACGACTCCGGAGGAATCGTAGTATGTAAGGACAAAAGCAGACTTGACATAAACAGAGCAAAGGCAAAACTGGAAGACGGATGGAGAAAAAACTACTATCAGAGAAACAAGGAATACCCCTACCGGGATCTGAAACCACGAATCATTGCAGAAGAATACATGGAAGACGAGAGCGGTTTCGAGCTAAAGGACTACAAGATCTTCTGTTTTGACGGTGAGCCGAGATTCCTTTTTGTCGCAACAGGCCGGCAGGAACAAGATACGCGGTTTGATTTCTTTGACCTGGAGTGGAATCATCTTCCCGTTCTTAATGGGCATCCGAATGCTGACCATCCTATTGACAAACCCAAGAATTTCCCGGAAATGCTGGAGGTCGCTCGCAAACTATCCGCTAATATTCCACATGTCCGTGTTGATTTGTATAATGTTAACGGGAACATTTATTTCGGAGAAATGACATTCTTCCATTGGAGTGGAATGACTCCATTTGAACCAGAAGAATGGGACTACAGGTTCGGAGAGTATCTGAAATTGCCCCAGAACAAATAACTGTAAAAGAAGTTTCAAAAGGAATACATCAATGATTACTGAACAGGGAGATTTAAAAAAAATCATCTTTTTCCTGCCTCCTACGGTAGGTGGGGCGGAACGTATGACTGTAACCATCGGAAAGATGCTGCCCAGGGATGAGTTTGAGGTGAAGTTCGTCATCGTGGGCAAGACCTTAGGAGATATTGTAAAGTTTATCCCCCAAGAGTATCCTGTAAGCCTTATCAGAATAAAAAGGATATGGCAGGGGGGAATCTTCAGAATCTGGAATACTGTCCGCAAAGAAAGACCTGACATTGTATTCAGTTCAATGTTATACCTGAACGCCCGCCTGATTCTGATTTCCAAGTGCTGCGGGAATAAGGTAATTGTCCGCAACAACATTGACCTGAGCCGTGCGATTCTCAAGAGAAACGTCTTACTGGTGCGCCTTACCTACAAATGGGCAGACAAGGTGATTGCCCAGCAAGAGGAGATGCGCAAAGAGATAATAGCCTTTACCGGATTGCCGGCCGAGAAGGTGATAACCCTGCAGAATCCCATGGATACCCAGTATATTGAGGAATGCCTGAAGGCTGCTAATCCCTATACGACTGAGGAGCAGAAACAGTACAACTACATTTGGGCGGCACGCTTTGCCACGCAGAAGGGACAGGACTTACTTGTCCGGGCATTTGACATTGTGCACAGGGAAAAACCGGAGGCTCACCTGTACCTTATAGGAAAGTATGACGAGGAGGATCCTTACTTCGCATCAATAAAGCGTTTCGTTACGGAGCATAATCTTCAGGAGGCCGTTCATTTTATCGGCTTTGACAGGAATCCGTACCGCTGGATAAAACATGCGGACTGCCTGGTGATGCCCTCGCGGTTCGAGGGATTACCCAATACTCTGGTAGATGCTATGTATTTGGGTAAACCTGTTGTTGCTACAAGATGCATCCCTGTAATTGACAGAATAGTGAAAGACGGGGAAAACGGAATCCTGGTTGAGACAGAAAATACAGAAGCACTGGCTGAAGGGATGAAGAAGGCACCGGAACTGAAGGACTGCAGGATGACATATCATCCGGCATCCAAGGAGGATTTCATATCCCTTTTCAGAGGTATTTAATCAGACAAGGAAAAATGGAGAACAGATTATATAAGGCAATAAAGGATCCCTATTGGGCTTTTGGTGTCATCCTGCGCCGGACAATCGGAAGATGGATGAATGACCGCAGCTTTATCAAGTGGGAGTACTTCTCGGGGATGGGCAAGTTTCCGGACCTGGAGAACCCTACTACCTACAATGAGAAGCTGCAATGGCTGAAATTGCACGATATACACAGGGAGTACTCGCAACTTGTGGATAAATATGAGTCTAAGGAGGTGGTACGCAGGCTGATTGGTGATGAGTACATCATCCCTACCCTGGCGGTTTATGACAGCCTTGATGAAATAGACTTTGACAGGCTGCCCAACCAGTTTGTGCTGAAGACGACTCATGACTCCGGCGGTGTGGTTGTATGCCCGGACAAGACGAAACTGGACTGGAAAGCGGCGCGCAGGAAGTTGGAGAAGAGCCTGAGGCACAACTTCTTCTATGAGCACCGTGAATATCCGTACAAGGACGTCAAGCCCCGGATTATTGCCGAGAAGTATATGGTGGATGAATCGGGAACGGAGCTGAAAGATTACAAGTTCTTCTGCTTCGATGGCAAGTGCAAAATGCTTTTCATTGCCACGGACCGTAACACGGGTGATGTGAAATTTGACTTCTACGACCCTGACTTCAACCACCTGCCCTTTGTTCAGGGACACCCCTGGACTACCAAGGAGATTAAGAAGCCCGAGGGGTTCAGTAAGATGATAGCGCTGGCAGAGGAACTGAGCAAGGGATTCCGTCACGTCCGGGTGGACCTGTATGACATCAACGGGAAGATATACTTCGGGGAACTGACTTTCTTCCATTTCTCGGGCAATGTGCCGTTTGAGCCGGAGATTTGGGACTATAAAATAGGTGAATGGCTGAAATTGCCGGAAACAGAGAACAGATGAGACGTACATCAATAGCTATATTCGTTAAGAACCTCACCAGTGGTGGGGCCGAGAAACAGGCGGTATTGCTGGCTAAGGCTCTGTCGCAGGACTATGACGTGCATTTCATTGTCTATAATGCGACTAAGGTGCATCAGAAGTATCTGGACCTGATCAATGAGGTGCCTGAGATTCAACTGTTCCTCAACCGGGGCGGGTACATACATAGGTTCAGGGCCTTATGCTCATATATGAGACGGTGCGGCATCGGGCTGGTCTTTTCATACCTGACGGCTGCTAACCTGTATGCTTGCCTGGCCGGCAGGCTGACGGGGGCTAAGGTGGTATGCGGCTTGCGTAATGCCGAGCTGCCGGTGCTGAAACGTGCGGTTGACAGGTTCCTTACCAATCACATGGCTGCGCTGACTGTTGCCAACTGCTTCTCGGGGAAAAGGAATTTCGTCAGGCAGGGTTTCTGCGAGAAGAGAATATACGTTATACCCAACTGTTTTGACGGCATTGAACCTTATAAGGAGAAGCAGGAGCAGAAACTGACAGGCATCATTACGGTAGGACGCTTTGTGGAGCAGAAGGACTACCTGACTGCTATCAGGAGTGTGGCCCGCGCCTATCAGACTTGCAGGGACATCCGGTTCTGTATCATCGGGTTCGGGAAACTGGAGCAGCAGATCAGGTTATGGGTGAAGGAAGAGGGCATTGAGGATATTACAGAGATGCTCATTAACCCGGATGACATACCGGACTATCTGGACAGGGCTGACATTTACCTTTCCACCTCACTATTTGAGGGGACAAGCAACAGCATCATGGAGGCGATGAATGCCAATCTGCCGGTTATCGCAACTGACGTGGGGGACAACCGGTACCTGGTAAAAGACGGGGTGAACGGTTTTATGGCAGAGAAGAAGGATGTTGCAGCCCTGGCAGATCACATCAGGACGCTGGCACAGGACAGGAACCTGCGTCTGCGGTTCGGCGAGAACAGCAAGAATCTGCTCCGGGAGAAGTATTCTATGGATACTTTCCGTGACAGATATATTGAAATCATTAAAGAACTAAGTTAAGATATGAAGGTAGTTGTAACAGGAACACGCGGTATCCCGGGCATCATGGGCGGTGTGGAGACGCACTGCGAGGAGCTGCTGCCCCGGTTGGCAGAACTGGGCTATGACATTACCGTCATCCGGAGGGCAAGCTATGTCAGGGAGGAAGAGCCTTTGACAGAGTGGAAGGGTGTGAGGATTGTGGACGTGAAGGCCCCGAAATCAAAGATGTTCGAGGCTATTGTTCATACATTCAGGGCTATCAATAAGGCTAAATCACTCCGGGCTGATATCATACACATTCATACCATAGGGCCGAATCTGCTGGCTCCGTATGCCCGGCTGCTTGGGCTGAAAGTTGTGATGACGCATCACGGCCCTGACTATGACCGCGACAAATGGGGCAGGTTTGCTAAAATGATGCTCAGACTGGGCGAGAGACTGGGATGCAGGTTTGCCAATCAGGTGATTGTCATATCGGATGTCATTAAGAGGTTGATAGCGGAGAAGTGCGGCAGGAAGGAGGGTGTTACGCTTATATACAATGGCGTGACACGGCCCGAGATTTGTTCCTGCCCGGAATATTTCAGCCAGCTGGGCATTGAGGAGGGCAAATACATCCTGGGTATGTGCCGATTTGTGCCGGAGAAGAACCTGCATCACCTGGTGGAGGCTTACCTGCGGCTTAAGAAGTCAGGACGTATAGCAGAGGATATGAGACTGGTTCTGGCTGGCGATACGGACTTTGAGGATGACTACTCAAGGGCGCTCAAGAAAATGGCGCGGGATAATGATGTGGTGCTGACGGGATTCATCAAGGGCCGGAAACTGCATTCCCTCCTGACCCATGCATCCTGCTATTGCCTGCCCAGCAGCCACGAGGGATTACCCATAGCGTTGCTGGAAGCTATGTCATATAACATTCCGGTGGTGGCAAGTGACATTCCGGCCAACCTGGAAATAGGGCTTGACGGGGACTGCTATTTCCCATGCGGCAATACGGAGAAACTGGCTGACGTGTTAGCGGCAAAATGTTGTGGGGAAAGAACCATGCATTATGACATGCACCTGTACGACTGGGATACAATAGCCCGACAGACGGGGAAGATATACGACAAAAGTTTGCACAATTAAAGTTCTTTTCGTAAATTTGCCTTTAGTAACAGGAAAGATGCTATTCTTCGAACTCATACATATAGCCCTGGGCCGACAGGAGAAGTTCAGCCGCACCCCCTCGGAGGAGGAGTGGTATGACTTGTTCACGGAGGCTAAGCAGCAGACGCTGGTGGGAGTACTCTACCAGGGTATCTGCCGGCTTCCGGCTGAGCAGAAGCCGCCCCGTCAGCTGCTTATCAACTGGCATGCTACCGTTCAGAAGAGTATCAGCGATAATAAACGGTTCAACCATGATGCGGTATGGCTTGGCCGGCGCTGGG